>OLIH01000801.1_pt1 | contig 13654 bp, 15 predicted proteins | sample 1609721 | NCBI WGS metagenome assembly OLIH01 (sample SAMEA4350157, study PRJEB24818) | metagenome | biome: human; feature: gut; material: faeces | place: Denmark | collected 2013-09
AATCTTAAAAGTCAACTGCATTTAGTTTTAAGAACAAAGAGTCAACTTACGATTAGTTTTAAGCAAAAACAGAGTCAACCAAAATCAGTTCAGGTCACATATCTTGATTATTTAAATGGTATTTTCAAATTCTAATAATGATATTGCTTCTAAATCAACGTTTATTCTAAAAAACTGACAAATATGTCGCAAAAAAGCAAATAAGGTTAAAGAGTAAGGGATTTAAATCGAACAAATTCTTTCTTTGAGGCATCAAATAGGATTTCTTGCTGCCTGCTGACAAAAACTCTCTTCTCGAGTTTGGCTTATATCTGCCGCCTAGCTATAGAGTTTAGGAGCCGCTCTTCTCTGAATCCTCTTTTGTTTTCCGAAGTTGCCAAAGCCAAATTTCATAAAAAAGAGAAAACAATAATCCAACGAGAAAAATCAGTTTGCCGACCACTCCTTTCTTCGCCAATAAGGAAACGAAAAATTCGACAAAAAATTTTTGACTCCGAGGTTGTTCAATCATTTTTTTCCACCCATTCGGGGGTATCAGGAATAGCCTCCAAATCTCAAAATACTTCCATACGAGATCAATCAATCTCAGTTTTAAATTCTATTAGGAGTCCATAAGATGCAAAAAGCCAAACTTTCCCTTATCGCAGCCGCTCTTCTCGTTCCCGCATTCGCACTTTCTGCCTATGCTGGAGATTTTGTTCGTCCTATGCTTACCCGCCCGATTCAAGCCGGTCCAACTCTTCTTGGCGGCGAACAGCCCGTTATCTGTTCTCCCCTTGTAGGCAAAAATCTTGAGGCCATCAAAGCAGAAGCGAAAACAGTAAAAGCTCTGAATCCGGACATGGTTGAAGTTCGCGCCGATTATTGGGACTTCATTGAAGATACCGATAAAGCCATTGAAGCCCTTCAGGCAATTCGCAATATTATCGGCGACACACCGATTCTTCTAACCGTCCGTGTGGCGGAAGAAAGAGGTTTCAAAAAAGTTGATCAAAACCGAAGTTTGATTTTTACAAGAAGGCTGCGGCCCTCAAACTCCCCAATTTAATTGACGTCGAATTGGTGTATGGGGCAGACACTATTAAAAATCTCAAAAAGGATTTAAACGGAGTCCCTGTTGTCGTTGCCTATCATGATTTGAAAGGTACTCCGAGCAGCGAAGAAATTGCTAACATTCTCAAAAAGGAAATTGATGCCGGCGGCGATGTCGCCAAAATCGTGGTGAAACCCAATTCTCAAGCCGATGTTCTCCGTTTCCTCAATGGAACACTTGAATTTAGAACGAAGAACCCTGCATATCCGGTCATTGCTTCTGCCAGTGGGCAGGAAGGAAGAATCACTCGTTTAGCCGGCGCCCTTTTTGGTATTGATTTGACGTTTGCATCCGGTGTTAAAGGCTCCAATCCCTGGCAGATGCCGGTTCAGACAGTACAAGAGATTAACAAGGTCATCTATCCGGTTACTAAGAAGTAATGTTTTCTCCGCCGAAAAATCGAGTATCTGGTTAGATTAACTCGATGAGGTGATGCTCCGGCTCAAAAGTCGGAGCATTTTTGTTCAGTGAACGTTGCTACACAATGCTAGAGAAAATGTGAAAAAAGTATTGCTTGAGTGAGTCTTCGCGTATCAGCTCCAACAAACGCTAGGTATAGATAAATTTGCCACGGTTTTCCAAGACAGACATTCCATTTTCAAAGGACTTAACGATAGTGATGCGTCTGACTGCTTTAGCATTCACGGTAACTTTAATTACTTCTGAGTCGCTTTTTTCTCCAATGCAAAATGATCGAAAAAGATATATGTTATATAGCTTCTCCCCTTTCGGACTTTTCCCATTCTCGCAGAAAAAAGGAAGCTCTTCCGAAGTTGCTCCCAAGTTATGAAGAAATTCAGAGACATTGAAACGAATAATATCAATGAGACAAGCTTCTTCGGGGAATTCTGAAGCTGAGAGTGTAATCTCTCGGCTATAGCGAAAAATGGAATCACAAGCATATGGCGTCAGCTTAGAATGCTGGAAGTTTTCCGATAACAAACAGTTATCCCCTTGGAAAATATCCTTGCTGCCAATGGGAAGCTCTTTAAGAGACACAAAGCCGAAATTTTCCTTTGCGCACCCAACTTTCTTCTTACCCATAAAAATAAATAGCCTTCTATCCGGAATCCATCTTCTAAATATCACATTGGAGAGCCAATCCCTAACAATTTCCTTAAAGCGGTCTTTGAATATGTAGGCAATCACGAGAGCGAAGAATAAATTCCGGCTCAAAGACCCATATTTGTCTTGATAGAAGAATGCCACCACCGTCGCAAAAAGCATCGATAGTGCCGCCGCTGATCCGTAAATAGAATGCGTAAGTAAGGGAGCACCTTGCTTATAACGAATGTCAAGAAAAAGAGAACTCTGAACAAATTTTTTCAGAAAGGACCATCGCATCAAGAATGCCGATTCCTTACTCTCTCCTTCGATTGATTCAACCGGAAAGCGGCTTGCGCGGTATTTCTCAACTTCCTGCCAAAAAGACAATATTTTGTTTCTCGGCTCACCGATGCAGACTTCATTGAGATCTCTAAGGCAGAACGCGGTCACCACAGTGAGATATTCGTCAAGTTTATCGAGCAGCCGAACCTCTCGTTCTGAATTTTCTTGTGAGAACTTTATGTTTCTAAACTCATCAAGCAGCTTATAGACAGTCTGCAGAAAAGTTTCAGTTTCTTCCGCGGACAGTTCTTGTTTCTCCATCAAAGAGCGGCTGCTCTCTTGAAGTGCAGTTTTATATTTGAGACAGAAGCGTTTGAAGAAATCATCAAATTTCTCCTCTTTGCCTGAAGATATTCTCCGAGCAACAAGTTCCTTGAGGAGACCATCCAGACTAGGGCTTTGCTCACTCAGACTAAGGTAGCACTTCAGATTATGTTTGAACTCTTCTTTTTTGAAATTATTTTCCGTGATTTGAAGCGCGCCGGGAAAAATAAAGAATGTGTCAACCCGGTACTTGAGTTTTTTAGTTTTATCTGTGATGCGGATTTTTTGCTTAACTTCGATTTGTTTTTTGCCGTGCTGCTTAATCGCGTCTATGAGCATGAGTTCTCCTGCAAAATAAACCGACTAAAGAGGATGGAAAAACATCGTGCCGCAAAGTCTTGGGAAACTTTGCGGCACAGCGTATCATTATTTCGTTAGAAGAATCCGGGAGTGATGCCGAGCCATTTAAAATAAGTTGCTCCGGCAAGCATCAAACCGAGCCAGTAGAGAAAAGACATAACAAAGCCATAGTAGAAAGATTCGCCCATCGTATATTTATTTGTACCGTAAAGCATTGCGTTCGGTTTAGCATTAAACGGGAGGCTCCAGCAAACGTTAATGCAGAGTGCCACAGGAATCGCTAACGAAAGAATATCGATCTTTAATTCCTGCGCAATACCAATAACTATCGGCATGAAAATAATCGTCCTCATGTTCTTGCTTTGGAAAATGAAGTGACTTGCGATAAAGATGCCGGTCAGAAGAGCATACAGACTGAAATAGCTCATAGAAGCCAGTCCTAACCCGTCCATCATAGCTTTGGTGAGAGTGTCCATCAATTTAGTAGCTGTGAGTCCTGCCCCAAGCGCATAAGCTCCCGCGGAGAAGATCATTAGATGCCAAGGGATATCAACATCGTTCCAATTTAGCAATTTGAACTGTGGTGCAAGCATAATGACGGCGCCGGTCATAGCCACAACTGTTGCATTGATGCCGTGAATTTTATCCGTGGCCCAAACTAAAAGTACCAAACCGAAGATAGCGATTGCCTTTAGCTCGTCCATCTTGAACGGCCCGAGCTCCTCATATGCCTTTTGAAGGGATTCCATGCCGCCCTGCAGCTTCGGCTGTTTGTCTTCTTCGGATACGGGAAAGATAAATCGCATGCCGAGTCCGTACCCGATAATTCCAAATCCAATAACAAGCGGAAGGCCGGCCATTAGCCAATCAAAATAGTAAATCGTGCATCCGGCTCCCGCGAGCAAAGCGATTGCAAGAAGGTTGGCACCGGAGCCAGTCATAAACGCGTTGCAGCTGGCGTTGATCATGACTAAGTTGTAAAGTACCAAATTTCGAGAGAAGTTATTCGTTGTATCAGTCCCCGGAGCACCGTAAACAGCAGAGATGACCATGAAAAGCGGCATCATAAGCGCAGCTTTCGCTGCTGTGGCGTTTACAAACGCAGCCAAAAGAACGTTAATACCAAGAAAAGTCAGAAAGATTGCTGAGGCATTTCGTCCAAAACGAAGAATCAGCCAAAGCGCTACTCGCTTAACTAGTTGTGTCTTCACTAAAGCACTTGCAAGAACAAATGCTGAAACGTTTAGCCAGATAACCGGATCCCCCAAGGTTGCCATTGCCGGTTTCGCTTTTAAAATTCCTGTCAGCACAAGGCCGCAGATTAAAAGCATTGAGGTAACGTAGTTCGGCAGCGCCTCGCTGATCCAAAGAAAAAGAGCTGTTGCAAAAAGGGCAAACATTATCTCTTGTTTCTGATTCAGAATGGGAATTTGTACGACATACGCAAGGACAAAGAACAGAATTGCAGCAATCGGTAGTCCCCATTTCTTAAAAAATGCCCCAGTTTTAGTGAGCTTTTTCTTTGGAAGCCGATTTAGAGAGTAGCTGTTTAAATCCAGAGGGTCGTAATTGGTTTGGACGGTGCTTGTTGTCATAGTTTTTACGGCGGCTGCTTAAAACCGCCGTTCCGGTTAATTCCAATAAAGCTTTAGTTCATACCAAGAACTTGTTTAGCCGCTTTCAGATAGTTTGTGTTGGGAAGCTCTGAAATTCCCAGAGCCTGCGTCGCCTTTTTCATGCCTTCATAATTCTCGCTTTCGCAGCAGGCTGTCTCTACCATTGCGCCATTGAACCAAACCTGAGCATATTCGCAAATAATCCCTTCAACTGAGAAACCATAGCGTTTCTTTTCCACACGAACGACGGCTAGTTCTGAATTCTCTTTGGCCATCTCTATGAACTCCTCAAGGCTGTAAACGTCTTTTGTCAGTTCAAGCGCAACTTCGAGATGCTTGAGGATTTCGCCCAACTCTTCCCGTTTAACTGGGAATTTAAATTTGCCGCGAGGCTGAAAGATTTCATAGCCCTCCGGTGTTTCTCCGACTTTAGTCTTAATGTCAAGCAGACCGTCGCGAACTTTGACATTGGCTTCGTTGGTACGTCGAGAGAGGAAATAGATCTCTTCCGGCATTACGCGAGCTGCGTAAAGGGTCGCTTTACATTTCCACATATGCTCCTGAACGCCGGCAATAATGTTCTTTCCAAAGACGCGGAATTCAGCGCGGGGAATGATTTTGGCAGCTTCATCAGCACTAATTGCTTTATTTTTGTCGTATGGATTTGTCATTTGATTACCTACTTATTCCATGTGGTGTAAGGATGAGAGACGAGGTTGGAATTGAAATAACGAGGATCTGAAGAGACCTCTTCGCCAAGCCAGTCAGGTTTCTCGAAGGATGTATCTTCGGAGGGAACTTCTATTTCAGCTACGATCAAACCTTCATTAACCCCGTGGAATTCGTCTATTTCCCATGTAAGGCCGTTCCCGGCCGGAATCTTGTAGCGGGTTTTTTCGATAATCGGTTTTTCTGCAAGCTCATCGAGCATCTTGACGCAGTCGTCATATGGAATTGAATATTCAAACTCAAGGCGTGTGCAGCCGACCGTCAATCCTTTAACCGTAAGGAAAGCTTTGTCATTGATTGTTCTGATGCGAACTGTGCGTTCCTTAACGCTGTTCAGATAACCTTGGCGGTAATGAGTGCCGACTGCGTCTTCACGCCATCCGTCGCCGATGACGAGAAATTTTCTTTCTATTTCTTTTGCCACTTTAAAACTCCTTGATTTTTAAACTCAGCGATTAAAAGCTACGAGTAAATTCTGAGCTTTAGGCGGCAAAATTAAAAATTATCAAATCATATGCTCCCCATAAGAAATTCTTATAAGTACAACTCAAATTTGATCTTTCGGCTTCATGCTCTCAGTAAGGAGGGAGATAAATTCGAAAGCTGCCGGAGAAAGTTCACGTTTATCGTTGTAGCCAAGAAAATAATCCGCTGTAACAGAAAAATTTTCTACCGAAAGCATAATCAGCGATTCTCGTTTTAATTCCTGTCTGACTGCTATTGATGGAAAAGCCGCTGCACCGAAACCCCGCGCAATTAGTTGTTTAGAGCTTTCAAGACTATTAACTTCAATAACAGGCGTCGAGAGGAATTCATAAACTCCGACACTTTTAAACCACTCCTCGAGCTTGGAACGCATACGACTCCCTTTTTGACGCATGACAAGATAATTTTCCGCAAATTCTTTTGCAGAAAGCGGCCTTTTCAATGCGGCTAGGGGCGAGGATGGTCCACAGACACAAACGTACGGCTCTTTGATAAGCAGCTTCTGCTTGCAGTGTTTGAGATTTCTTACGTGGCGGCTTAAAGCCACGTCCGCAAGCCCCTCTTCTACAAGGTGCGTAACGTAGGCAGAATCTCCCATTTCCAGACGAATGGAAATCAGAGGGTATTTTTTATAAAACTCAGCAATAAAGGAAGAGAGAAAATAGTTACTCATGACCGCGCTGGCAGCAATAGTGAGCTCTCCCGTCAATAGGTGGTTTAAGTCACTGAAAACATTTTCGATTTCGCGAAAAATTCCAAACAGTTTCTGGGTATAACTAAATAAGATTTTGCCCTTAGCAGTCAGGCGAATCTGACGTTTACTTCGGTCGAAAAGAGGATTGCGAAGTGCATGCTCAATGCCTTGAATCTGCTGAGATACAGCGGGCTGCGTCATATAAAGCGCCTTAGCCGCTTCCGTAAAACTGCCGAGACTGGCAACTACGTGAAACGTTTTGAGGTGCTCTAGATTCATTCGAGTGATTCCGAGCTGATTTTTGCGCATACAGACGCCCCCCTGGATTTAGATAAATACTATTTGAGAATTCGCTCTGATCTCAGTTTACTTGATGAAATGCAGATTGATTGGTGTGAGCATGAGGCTGAAATCTAAGGTTCCGAACTGTTGGAAACAAAAATTCCCGCCCCGATTTCTGTTATCGAGAAGCGGGAATTCAGACTGAAAAGATGTTTCTTAAGAAAAAATCAGAACTTATGCATTAAACCCACCGAAGTATTCCATCCACTCAATCCGGGCGCTTGATTTAAAGCTTTATGAGCCTTACCCCATGCCCCCTGGACGTAAACGAGTGTTCTCTTCGAGAAGTTATACAAATATCCAGCGCCGATGCTGTAGGCATTGAATTTTTTATCCCAGCCTTCTTCAAGTTTTCCGGAATTCTTGTTCTTTCCGAAAACATACTGGCCTTGAACCATAAATTCTGCGCCAAAGGCTTTCACCGAAGTTGACAGAGAAAATGCGTGGTAATTATTCGCTTTGCCAGCGTTGTAGGCTTCTGCCATCTTTTCTTCAGCAAATTCAATTCCGGGCAAAGCAGCATGCTGTGCAAATTCATACGCACCGAATAATTTGAAGGCTGCGAAATCGTATGAAGCACCGAGATTCAGAAGACGAGTCTTGTTCTGGTCTGCCGCGCCCTTATGATCCAGCAGTTCATAGATAACATCAATGGAAAGTTTGTCTTTGTTGTAGGTCAGTCCGGCTCCGTAGTAATGAGAATTGTGCGACCACTTTTCTTCATCGGCATCTGTTCCGTTTGAGTACATCAAATGTCCTTGCAGACCTCCGAAAGCCGGTGTGACATAAGCTATTGAATTGTTGTAACGCTCGGTTAAATAGAAAGCTCCGTACATATTGCCGATCGTTGAGAACGAAGTGGAATATGCCGCACCACCCAATATGCTGAAAGTTCCACAGTCAGAGGAAAGTCCGCCGAAGCGACCGAAGCCTAATTTGCCCCAGTCACCGCTCAGACCTAAAGCCGTTTCTCGATTAAATGCCTTTCCAGCAGTAGCCTCGGAACCGTTGCTGAGATTGAAGCCCTGCTCAAGTTTGAAAAACACACTGTTTCCGCCGCCGAGTTCTTCCTGGCCCATCAAGCCCCAGCGATTGCTCAGCCAGTTACCGTTCGTCATTTGGACTTTGGCAGATTGATGCTGCAGTTTGCTGACGGTGAGGCCTCCGTCAAGAATGCCGTACATTGTCACCGCCGGTTCGGCCATAGCCGCGAAACCGGTAGCCATACCAATAGATAACACTAAAAGATGAAGTTTTTTCATTTACTGGCTCCGATTACTTAATGACATGGCAGTTCTTGCAAAGATTCTGCTGAGGCTGATGCTCTCTATGGCATTCAAGGCAACTTACGGTGTCTCCGTAATGCGGAGAGTTGTGATAGTTCTTCTCATTGACGTTAGCAGGAAGCTGGATGGAAGAAGATTTTCCGTGGCACTGGATACAAGTAGTGTCCTGAGGAGCCTGCATTGGCTGTATGTTGTTATGGCATTGAGCGCATTGAATATTAGCGTGGAGACGAGCCATTGATCCGGACATAGCTTGGTTTTGTGCGAAGGCGGGGTTGAGGAGGATTGAGAAAGCGGCCGCCATAGATAACACGATGTATTTCATGATTTTTTCTCTCTTAAAGGTTAGCTGCGACAGATCTTCCGGCGATGCGGCCCATAGCCAGGCAGTCAGTAGAAGAACAGCTGCCTAAACGGTCCAAGCCGTGGACACCACCGGTAATTTCGCCGGCTGCATAGAGACGAGGAATGGGTTTGCAGGTCTTCGTGCTGAGCACTTGAGCCTGATCGTTAATGCCGATGCCGCCCATGCAGTAGTGAAGTTTCGGCCAGAATCTCATCGCATAGAACGGAGCCTTGAGTTCAACTCTCTTATCCAGGGGACGGCCGAAGAGCTCGTCTTTACCTGCTGCCACCATCTTGTTCCATTCGGCGATCTGCTGTTTCAGCGGCTCAAGCGGAGCGCCGTAGAATTTGGCGAGCGCTTCGACGGTGTCAAACTTCTTAACCGTGCCTTCTCTGAAGCTTGCCTTGAATCCCGGACGATTGACCGTCGTTTTTTCGGAACAGAATCCGAACGGCATAACCGGTTTACCCTGCTGGTCGACGCATTTCATTTCAGCTTCCGAGCGTTCTCTACGTGAAGCTAATTCATTAACAAAGCGCTTGCCGTTTCTTGCATCTACCATGATGCCTTCAGCGAAGATATAGTCGGCAAAAATCGAAGCTGCGCCGGCGCCAAATTCATCGGGAGTTGCCCAGGGACCGACCTGATAAATATCTAAAAGAACCGGCATTGCACCGAGACCGAGAAGCATACGAACGGATTCTGAAGTGGCGCCCTTCTGGCTTGTACTTTCGAGTGTGGAGTACTGAGGTGTAGAAGCAGAAATAAATTCATTGTCTGCGCCCCATCCGCCTGTCGCAAAAATCACGCCTTTGACTGCCTGAACTTTGTAGGTGTTCTTGTGCGTCTTCTTGTCGAAGTCATATTGACCTTCGACTTCGACACCTCGGACAACGCCGTCTTTATCCGTAAGAACTGCACTGCAGAAACTCTTATTTCTGAATTCAACGCCGCGTTCCTTCAGCCAGTTGTGCATCGGAACGCAGATGCCGCCGCCGGAATAATTTTCTGCGAAGATGGTTCTCGGAGCACTGTGGCCGCCAAGTCGGATCACCTGGTCAGCGAACTTCACGCCGCATTTGACCATCATGTCGTAGCAGGAGGGAGACTCTTTAACCACTGCTTTAACCAAAGCCGGATGATTTAGGCGCTGCCCTACTCGCAGCATATCCTCTTCCATAAGCTTCGGGCTGTCCTTAATGCCCTTACTCTTTTGAAGACCGCTTCCAGCCAAGGAAATCTGTCCGCCGTTAATGCAGGAATTGCCCCCAAAAACATTCATCTTTTCCAGCACTAGAACGGATTTGACGCCGTTTTCTAAAGCACTGTAAGCAGCCGCCAAACCGGCAAAGCCGCTGCCGATGATGGCCACGTCATAGGTTTCGGACCATTCGTCCTTCTCTGCCGCGCGGATAGCCGGAGCTGCACTGCATGCCAGGCCGAACAGAGAACTTTTGATGAGACTTCTTCTTGAGATGAGGTGAGATTGCATGATTTCTCCTTTAAGTTCACTACATTCTCTTTGTCGAGTTTTATTTTCTCTCTTAGAGAGAATTTAACATCTGAAAACGAATATTAAAATTCTTTAACGGAAATTTTTATTGGATCAAACCCTGTATCGAGTAAACCAGGTCGACCGTTATAATTAATTGTTTCCTGACCATTAATTGAAATGTCTGAAGTTCCATCCCAAGAAAACCGACAATTCAGACTGGATCGAATTGTTGAAGTGCTCGAGCTGCTTTCTACTTCCAAAGAAGGCGTTTTGCTGATGGATATCGTAGCGGCGCTCGGCATTCCCACCTCAACTGCCTACAAACTGCTTGCAGAAATGCGAAGAGTCGGGATGATCGAAGCCACAAACGGCCGAGGCAGACAGCGTTTGACCAAACGCATGACCGAGCTCGGAACCATTGCAGACAGGAATGCCCAAAAATTTGCTTCCGTTGAAAAGTATTTCGATCAGCTGGCTGACGAATTAGCTGAGACGGTTTATTTGGTTCAATTAAGAGGCCGACTCATCTCCCTTGTCGGTTTCTCCCAACCGATTGAAACAACCGGCCTACACCCGGGTTTTGCCTTTCCGATTCACGCTTCTGCGGCCGGAAAAATCCTTTGGGCATACCAAGATGAAGATCTTTTAGAAACAGAACTAAAGCGCTCTCACATCAAGTTCCAGGACAAAACCAAAGTGAATCCTGACGAGGTAAGAGTTGCTCTGAAGGATTCTCTCGAAAAAGGCTACGGCATTCACGATGAGGAATGGGATCAAGGCGTTCTTGCCATTGCGGTTCCCGTCTTCTTGGGCAGAAAAATGCCCGTGATGGCGGTCGGCATTGTCGCGGTCAAAGACCGAGTTCTTAAGAAGTACAGTATTGAAGAAATCGTAGAAAAATTAGAGAAGCTGAGAGACAAAATCTCTCCGATCTTAGAAGAGGCGTGACATGGATCTCGCTCAGATGGCGGGATGGCTGGCGGCAGCTGCAGCCATCATAGCCATGCTGCAGAAGTCTGATTTACGGTTAAAGCAGGGTTTAATCATCCACACCGTGCTTTATGGGATTCATTTTGCGTTGCTCGGACTCCCGACGGCAGTCATATCTTGTGTGATCGCGCTCGCCCGAATCTCGTTGTCGATCTATACGCGATCCCTGCTCTGCGCCGCCGTTCTCATCATCTTCAGCGTTGCGACAGCGTTGGCAGTTTCGCGTTCCACAGTAGAAATTCTTCCTTTGGCAGCAAGCGTCGTGCTGACGCTGTCGTTGTTTCGATTCGACGGAATCAAGTTACGACTCGGATTATTGGGGGGATCCGTTCTCTGGCTGATTCACAACATCTATGTCCAGAGTTGGGGCGGAATTTGCCTTGAGGCTTGTTTCTGCCTCTCAACGCTATGGGGGCTCTGGACCATGGTTCAAGAGCAAAACGAAAACTCAAAGAAAGAAGTTTGCCTTTGATCTTCAAACTTGGACATATAAGCGGCTCAGAAGAATTCTTTCGTTTTCAGGCTGATTTCAAGGCATGGAACAAAGACGAGAACAAACCAGGTTTTTTCTCAATTTTTTCGGTCGAAATGTCTTTGACTTCATAGCCGCCGTCTTTCAGCGCTTTTCTAAGAAGATTACCGCTGGGAATAAAGCTGCCTTCAACTGCCAGCGTTCCTTTTCTATGTGAAGCAGAAAGTTTAGCGTCCGGCAAAATTTTCATGACCAGAGACTTAACCTGAGACTCACACATAGAGCAATGCATTCCGTCCACAACAACTGTCGTTTTGTACATTTCGAGGCTCCTTGTACCATTTGTTGAGAATTATAATCACTTCGATTGAAGAAATAAATAATATTCGTTCTCATTAATTTCCAAGTTTGAGTTGAAAGAGTCTCAGAAAACCTTCAGGCCGGAATGCCGCCCTCGTTTTCAGTTACTTTTGGTTTGAAGGATTTTTTTTCGCTTCTTTTGGAAGCTCTTTAGCAGAAGGAGTTGGGTTTGGAGCCTGTTTTCCTTCATCCATTCTCAGTTGCTTTCTTTTTTCTTCGCCTTCATGTTTCAAACTTTGAGCGATTGCACTTAAAGTTTCGCCGACCGTCTTTGGTGCGGTTTCAATTTCTTTTGCTACCGCCGACTCCGACGGAGTGACGTAGTAAACCGCGAGGGCTATCCATCCGATCAAAGCTGCAATAAAAGCGACATTTCTAATTTTCATGTGATGTCCTCCTATAAAAGTGAACACCTTTCTTTTATACAGGGTTTCTACCGAGATTCGAAGTTCTGAGTAGCTCATTTGTGAGTATTTGTTCTACTTTCATTTCACGGAATCAGTTCTTTTTTACTCAAATGTGAGACGTTCCGGGTATATTCAAAGAAAAACCGGATGTAGTAGAAAAGTCATGGATCACAAGCTGAATATAGAAGATTTGCAGGAGAGTCTTCAAACCTCATTCATTTGCAAGAAACACGATTCTTCAGAAAAATACCGCTCCAAGTTCCTAATCAATTCTGGTCAATTTTCAGCCGGAAACATTCAAAAAGTTATATGCGATATTCTTGACGAACTTCGCGGTTGCGAATCCTTTGATATCAGCGTTGCTTTTATCACGGACGGCGGAGTAAATCTACTCACCCAAACGCTCTTGGAACTCAAAGAAAAAGGTATAAAAGGTCGAATTCTCACCACCGACTACAACCTCTTTTCCGAACCTAGCGCATTAAAAGGACTTGCAAAATTCGAGAATATTGACGTTCGAATGTATCGCTGCAAAGAAGGATCAGGCTTTCACGTTAAGTCCTTCATTTTTAATCATTCTTCTCAATGTAACGTCATTATCGGTAGTTCGAACCTCACCCAGAACGCATTAACAACGAACCAAGAATGGAACGTCAAATTCGTATCCACGTTTGAAGGTGAGATGGTCTTCCTCATCAAAAAAGAGTTCGAAAAATTATGGAACGATCCTCTCTCCTTCCCCTTGGAAGAAGTCATCGAGGAATATGAACAAGAAAGAAAAACTCTAAAAGATTTACAACGCAAGGCAAAAGCCTACATTTCCTCTTTGCCTCAGAAGGTTGAGCTCAAGCCCAACAAAATGCAGGAATCTTTTATTAAGAAGTTAGACGAAATTTATCATTCCGGTCAAAACCGTGCTTTATTAATTTCTGCAACTGGAACGGGTAAAACTTACGCTGCTGCCTTCTCTGTTAAGCATTTAATGGAACAAAAAAGGCCTGAGCATCATAAGCGACCGATCAAAAAAGTCTTATTTGTCGTCCACCGTGAACAAATCGCCATTCAAGCTAAGAATAGTTTTGCAAGAGTCATAGGCTCTGAGCATGGGCAAACCTACGGCCTGCTCTCCGGGAATCATAAAGACAAGGAGTGTACGTTTCTCTTCTCTACCATCCAAACGCTTTCTCTAGACCGCATTCTTAAGGAACCTCTGCACAAAAGGTGGGTGATGTGATATAATTAGCACACTACCGAAAAGTGTGATTATGAAGATTAAAGCTCCCTCATTTGCTGATTTATTCGCAGAAACCTCCCCGCAGCTGGGC
>OLIH01000810.1_pt1 | contig 13381 bp, 15 predicted proteins | sample 1609721 | NCBI WGS metagenome assembly OLIH01 (sample SAMEA4350157, study PRJEB24818) | metagenome | biome: human; feature: gut; material: faeces | place: Denmark | collected 2013-09
CATCCATATACCCCTGCGCACTAAAAGTTCTCTGCAAATCACCATTTTTATACAAATGTGCGTCTTTGCTGGAAGATTTATTATCGCCATACTGTACCCCAAAATAAGACACTGCGCTGGTATAGTATTCTCTCCTCCAGTCATAATAGCTGTTCGGCTGCCATACCCAAATATGTGGTACTTTAAAATATTGGATAGGACCATAATTATAATATGCAAGTCCATCATCACATGTGTATAGATCGCCATCTATAATTTCTGCATCGCTGGCATTCCCGCTGTCCGAAATATTGGTCAAAACTTTTTCTTTCTTCAGAAGATTGAACCAGTTGCCCCCAATGACACCGAACGCTTTGTCCTCTTTACATACATAATGATTCCACCAAATATTTTTTGTCGTATCTGATCCAAGAAAATTATTGATGTTCCCAATTTTATTCGCCTCTTCCAGTGTAAACCCACCAGAATCCTGCACAGTGAGCATTACAATAGGACTTAGGTCTCCAATCACAGGCGGATTATATCCCGCTGCCTGGTGGCCGTAGATCGTCGTGCCGTTGGTCCAAACCCACTGACCTACCGATACATTAATATCCCCCATGGTATGCAGCGGTCGCCCCCGTTGGTCAAAATATACATTACCGGATTGGCCGGTAATCAGCACTCTCTCCATATAATCATACCCCCACAATGACCGCCCGTGTCCCTGACAACTCACACCACACAGACATATCGTCTACCACGTTGATATCAACGGCTACAGAGTATACATATCCCCGGCCATTGATATAGACTAATCCGCCGGAGACTGTTCCCCGGCGGATCTGTTTTCCTGACTTTTTCTGTTTGTGAATGGCATTGGCTATAATTTTCGATAATCGTTGAAAATCCATTAGTACCACCTCACTATTTCAATGCTCTGTTTCAATTCCCGAGGGCTCCTGGATATGGTGTTGCTTTCCAGGTAATAAACATTTCCGTTATAGATGATTTTATCGGTAAAATCGATCACATGACTGTACTGCCAGATATCCATGGAGATCCGCTCTTCGGTCTTTCGATTCAGCCATTCGATTGCTTTTGTCAGTAATATCATCATTGATTTGTCTGATGACGCCACTGGGAAGTCTGTATCAAACAAGGCTGTCCCAAACATGGATGAATCATCTCCCGGATAGGTGCTTCCCAGATTGGTATTAGACTGATCGATCAGATATTTGCTTGCCTTTCCGCCCGGGCGCCCCTGCCCTACGGAAGATCCCTGCCGCTCTCCATCCTGATAGGCAGTAGTTCCATACCAGCCATTGCCCAGATACACATGCTGCGTTATTCGGGTTGTTGTGTCTGAAGAATCTTTATTGCTCACAGTGATCTCAGTTTCCGTAGCCAGGTATTTGTCATTTCCGGTGCTGGCATAGTCGTAGGATGTCGTGATGGTGCTGTCTGCCGTTGTCGTGACTTTTCCTGTCAGATAATCATCTATGGAATAGGAATAAACTGTGGTCTCTGTCCCCCCGCTTGTCTCTGACACTTCTGCTGTAACCAGTCCATTAGAATAGGTCACTGAAGAATTCCCAAATTTCACCGTCCCGGAATATGGCTCCGGCTCCACTTCCACACTCCTAGCAGAGGATGATCCCTTACCCGACCACACGGATCTCATAAAGTGTCTGTCAATCTGAGGACGGCTGTGATGAGTTCCTGTAATGTCTATGGTATTGGATTCTTTTCCGCGCTGCAGGATATACAGGTCATCTCCACGGATAAATACATTGATACACCGTTGGGGCAGATTATCCAGCCAGCCAAAGAGTCCTGAGATAATATTCTGATAGGTGGCCCCCGTCCCAGCATAGGATGAAGACGGTGTAAAATCATCAATGCTGATATGCAGAGATTTTCCAATGCCGGCAGCAATTATCCGTGCATGTCCTGCTGCGGTCAGAGATGAGGATACATAATAGGTGAACGGTGTATATAAAAGCTTGTCTATATCATACATTCCAGTAATATTTCTCATCAACCCGACCCCCGAGCTTTCGTAGACTAGGAAGTTATAAGGAAAATCCAGAAGCTGACCACTGACCGATGCTTCCAGATGCAAGTCATAAGGAACTGTCATGGAAAATGTATCCGTCAGCATCTTGGACTGCAGCCTGATGGTAATCTGAGAGGGGTTGAGTGTCTTGGTCATGTGAGATATATGACGCACTGCATCACCCTGTGTACTGTCCCGCACGGCAGCAATCCTTATAGTATCAGTCTGGGCAACCTCCGTCATGATCAATGCCCGCATAGCATCTATCTGAAGTATATCAGTGGCATAGATCGTCCTCACCATATCAGCCAAAACTACATCTCGAATGGCCGGCACTCTCGAACTGTCGGCATTAATGGCATCAGATGCCCGAACATGTCGTATAAGGTCAGATATCACCACATCATCCAGCGCTAACAGACTGCAGATTGTATCAGCGCGACTCTGATCATCAGTCCGGACTGACATCCGCATATCCGCACGGGACTGGTCGGATGCTCTGACTAATCTATACACATCAACATTGGTGCTGTCGTCATAAGTCTGTGCAGCTATCGTCCGGCGCAGATCTGTATTAATGATGTCATCAGCATGCAGCCGGCGTATGATGTCCGCCATGGTCTCATCAGTCCGATAGACCATCCGCCGGACATCGGCAGTGCTGATATCCGCCACAGTAACCACCCGGGACAGATCCACATTAATAACATCTGGCCGCCGAGTCCTGCGGGAGAGATCTCCTGCAGTCTGATCCGTGGTATGCACCACTCGCCGGGCACTGATATTGCTGTGATCCGGCGTCCCAAAAATACGTGTTGTATCCGCATTGACCTGATCAGTCTGACTCAATGACCGACGCATGTCGATATTAGTGGTATCAGAGATTGCATCAGTTTCTTCATAAGTCAGAAAAATCAGAGGCTTAATAGTAATAGATATGCTAGTGTATGTAGCAAATATTTTAGGATTAATTGTAATCATGTGCATCAGCTCGATTCCGCCGATTCAACACCCACAGATATCCCTCTTAATGCTGATTCCGTCCAATCCGAGGATGTTAAAGGGTTTTGTATCCCTGCTGTCCACATGCCAGCGGAGGTAGTGGTTGTCAGTGTTTGTGTCTCTGGATTGGCTGTATTTGTCCCATCAGTCACTACCGTTTTTAGCTTGTTAAGAGACCCAAAGTCATAATAGGCCGGGATACCATTAATGCTAATAGATTTATACACGATGGATTTGCCTGTGCCGATATTTGATTTGAGCGTGTCTATATCCAATGTCTGTAGTAACTGTTGTCCGGTATCGCCGGTACTATATGTGCCGTCAGAATTAGCTGTCCATCCATTTAATACGGTAGATTTAATCGGCACTACCGCGACTTTTTCGCCCAATATGTTTTGGTCGGAAACAATAAGATCTGAAAAAAACAGCCCGGATCTGTTTGTGTAACAATCCATTACTATATCTGTGGCTGCCCCCCCCATTACACTCCCGGTATAGCTCGAGACTTCCGTCCCGTTGCAGTATATTTTTATTGCGCCACCGATTACATCCACATATCCGCTTATCGTCATTAGAGTACCTGATACAGCAAACGACGATCCATATGCTGTAGACCCGACATACAATTTACACGACGAGGCATCCTCAAATTGTAATTGCACAGCAGGATGTGTGCTGTCATACAGCCCAAAGAGGTAGCCCCATCCGGTATTTCCGGCCCAGTAAAAATTAAATTTAAAATAAAATTTACTCCCACAATTAAACGTATAAAATTTATTATATCTACTTGTAGTGTTTTGTAATGACACCCCATTTAGTGCCGCATGTAAAGTGCTCTGTGTCATGTTTTTAGACTCTGTTAAACTGACATATCCGGGGTTGATATATTTAAAACTCATTCAGCCCGCCCCCTTACGAGGCGGCCTGAACAGCAACCGCACTGTGCAAAACAGTGGTGTCGTCCTTGACTGGACTCTCATCACTGCTGGCACTGGCTTTTATCCAGATGATTTTATTTTTTGCTCCGACGGTGTCGCTGATCGTCAGGCTGTCCTCCCATACTCCGTTAGCCAGCATATAATCCGCATCCACTGCGGCACTGGTGGTGGCTGTCCCGGATGTGATGGCAATCGTGCCAGTCACTGCAGCTGCCCCTGGAGTGTTACCTGCTCCGGCATATATCTCTGTCACCGTGATCACTCCGGATGCCGCGCTGGCCGTATACAGTGCAGACTTACTCACTATGGCTGCTGCTATATTGGTGGCTGCTGTGCTTGCATCTGCGCCCACGGCAAAATCTGTACCGGCTGTCAGTGTCACATCTCCAATAGCTACGGTGTCGCCGCTGACAGCATTGGTAGTAACGGTATAGGTGTTACTCCCTGCTGTTGACAGGTCAGGTGCCAGTTTCCACTTGCTGATATTTCCCCCGGATGCGACATAATCGGTGCCGTTATAGTAGTAAGGAGCAATTGTTGTACTCCCCACAGTCTCATAGCCAGTCAGACATCTTACCGCCAGTTTTACAGCCTTACTCTCATTGGCCGTTGCGTCCAGCACTATTGACAGAGGCGCCGTAAACGCCCTGTCTTCGGAGATCTGCGTGCCGTCTGTTCCTCCGGCGGTAGGATTGTTCATATAAAAGTGATGATAATTGCCCATGATTGCCTCCTGCGGTTATATCCGCCAAAATTCTAAATCTAATTTATGATAGTTTTCAAAACGGTCTATGTAGCTGTCCTTTTTGACCACGATGCGCATGTCATCCCATTCCATTCCGGCATGGTCAATGATTTTTACTTTTTCCCTAGTCTCCCAGTAGTTATAGATTTTAAGATATTCCGAATATTTAAATACCGCGGTGCAGTTGATCACATCTCCGGCTGCTGCATGTCCATAATCTTCAACCACGGATCCGTCAATCGTTTCATGTTTTTCCTGCCGGTCATCCGGCGTATAGCTCCAGTCTTCCGGCCGGCGGAATCCTACTGCATTCCCTATTGTCAGTTTCATTATTTTCACCCATTGGAATAACCATAATCCGACATTTGTTTGGCCCTGTTGACTCCGTTTTCTACAGCAGCAGTGACACCTTTAATTACTTCTATGTTTCCCCCGCCTTCCACATGGGGATAGTTCACTGATATTGTCATGTTGGGGAATTCATATCCCACTTTGTTGCCCCGGATAATTTCCACGCCGTAAGAGCGGTAGTTCCGAGCCCATTGATCTTCTTCCAGTCCCGGGACGAGGTTCCTTTTCACTTCATTCATCAGCTCGGAAAACATAGAGACTTCATCAGGTGTGGTGAAATCATTCTGGATTCCCATTTTCTCACGCATATGCTCCAGCATAGCCATGCGGGCATTGTTCATCATCTGTTGTCTGTCACCGCCTCCAGCCATGGCATTTCTCATGATATTGAGATACTCCCGGTTTTCTCTGAACATGGACAAGGCCTCATCCTGTCTGGCTTTGGTTTTTTCGTGCTCTGCCCACCTGGTGGCTGTGACTTCGTCGACTCCCTTCTGTATCCAGGCGCGCTTTTCACGGTCTATATCATCCAGTCGGTTCTGCAGTTCAGATTTCCAGACTTTCCTGATTTGTGCCATGGTATTGTCATTAAAATCCTGGATGATCTTAGCTTTTTCAGCTTCCTCCATCTCCGTAATGGATACTTCATCCCCGCCTTCTTCCTTATATTTCAGACTCTTCAGATCAATATCATGGAGTTCTCTCTCTAATTCCGAATGAGTGGCATTATAGATTTCTTCTTGAATTTCTTTATTTGTTGCTGCTGCTTTCTTGGCATTCTCAATGGCTTTTAAATTCGCCTGCATTTCTTTGGCTTTTTTCTCTTGTTCTGATTTTTCAATGGCATCTAATTCTGTTTTTCGGGCACGGTCTCTTTGATCGGACTCCAATTTATCATCAGCAGCCTGCTTTTTTGACTGTTTCCACGAAGTAAATGAATCAGGACTGTTGTATTGATCCCAGTCTGCACTGAACTGTGCCTGTGCTGCTTTTATTTCCTCCTGCGTCCCGCCCCATTGTGCCTTAATATCTGAAAATATTTTTCCTACAAATTCTGCTGAAAATGTGGTCTTGTTTCTTCTTTCCTGTGTTGACGGTGCTCCTGCTTTTTCGAGCAAAGAATCAATTCCACTCGTCATATCCGCAATATATCCAGCCGCTTTAATGGCGGCATCCCCCACTTCCATGATCCCACTGGCAAGAGATTTAATATCTTCTTTATGATTCTGAATTTCAGATATAAAATCCTTTGTGACATCTATCAGCTGCGGCATCAATTCATTGGCCACAGGGACCAAAGAGGACCCCACTGCATTCCCCAATTGACCGGCCTCAATCTTCATGGTATTCCATTCCAGGCTCAGTTTATGAGATTCGTCTGGATTAAGAAGCCCTGTTGTTCTGATGTTAGCTGCTTGTTCCTGCAGTTCATTCATCTGTTCAAGTACAGGTACCAGAGCCGCCCCACGAGATCCCAGTACCTGGCTGACATATTCGTTTTCCATCCCAGCCGCTGCCGCACTTCGATATCCTTTAGCCAGTTCGCTTAACTGCTGATTCACCGGCAATAAATTTCCCTGAGCATCTCGGAGATTAACGCCAAACACCTGCAGCATGCGGGTAGTATCATTACCCGCCGTGCCTGCTGACTGGACAGATTTATCCAGTCTTACAATGGCGGGTACAGCGTCATTCGCATCCGCCCCTGCCAGACGGAAAATCATGCTCATCTGAGCTGCTTCCGCATTGGATGTATGCATTTTCTGCGCAAGAGTATAAATGTTATTCCCGGCGGTCATTGCACCCTTCGTAAGTTCCATCAATCCGAAACCTCCGGCTATAGCTCCCAGTCCCAGTGCCAGTTTCCCTTTTACCATTCCAATGCTGGACAATGCACCTGCCATCCCACCCTGAATGGCTGCCTGTCCCATGGTGATATTGGACAGCAGATCTCCCATGGTGGATTTTGGCGTCATCCCGCCATTCTGGGCTTTCTGTGTTTTTCGGATCTGAGACTCCAGTTCACTGTAGGCTTTTCTTTCATTCAGGAGCCTCATCCTCAAACTCTGACTGGCCACAGCATCCGCGCCTTTGGTTGCTACCATTTGTTTATAAACCGCATCTGCAATTGCCACTTTCTGCCGCTGGATATCGATCTGCTCTGTTAAAGATTGTTCTTGTATACGCAAGATTTTAACCTTGTCTTTGGCCTCATCCAGCCCATTGATATCTGTCTCTGCTTTGATGACCACTGCTCTTTTTTCTGTATTCAGACGGATCATGGCATCTTTGATTGTTTTATCTGCCAGTGCGAAATCTGAATCCAGCGAAGACAGATCGAGCCCCATGGCTGCCCACAGGGCTCCCACTGTTTGTCCTCTTGCCATAATTTTCTCCCTTCTTTTACAAAATTCCCACTTCATCAATGGGCGTCAATCTCGGTGCATCTTCAATTTTGGCTCTTACCACAATCAGATCCAACAGGTATCTAAGATCTGTATCCATCATCTCCTGCATTGTCCACTTATAGCGGTCATGGAGCAGTTCAAACCATCCTATCATTGATTCATACGGAGACAGCGCTATTCCGCTGCCCCCGCTTCCCCGTTTGGGAGCTGTTCCAATTTCCCATACACCAGTCCGATTACGTACCGGAAAGAATCCCTGTACAATTTCTTTATTTCATTGATTGGAATGTTGTCCAGGATCACATCTGATGTGATCTCTTCCGGAAAAACCTCCGCAATAAGAGCCGCCATACGATCCATAAAATCCTTAGCCGGTATTCTTTCGACATCTTCTTCAAATGTTATAAAATCCCGCCAGGCTCTTGCCTTCGGCGGGACTGCTTTATACTTCTTTTGATTGATCACGAGCTCCGGGACCACCGGAGCTGTTTTTTTGTTAGTCATATTTACCTCCTTATGCCGCTATCTGGCTTTCTGTTGCTGTGCCCGATGTAATAACAATTGTACCCGTTACTACAGCCGTTCCCGGCGTGTTACCGGCTGCCGAAACTTCCGTCACTGTAATAACCGCATCCGATACAACCGCTGTGTAAATAGCCGAGAACACCGCATCAGCGTTCAGCGCCGCTGCCAGTGCGGATGCTGTTCCAGCTGCATTCTCACCCACAGTAAAATCTGTGCCGGCGGTGAGTTTCGTACCGCCTATGGCAACAGTGTCCCCGCTGACCGCATTGGTGGTCACAGTGTAGATATTGGTGCCTTTCACCTCTTCAGTTTCAACTGAATCATACCAATGTGTTCCGATGGTATCCACATAGCCTGTGGCTTCCTGATCAGCTGCCCGTTCCCAGGCTCCGTCATATTCCCGGATTACAAATTTTCCCGTGATCTTTCCTGACTGGAAGTTCACATTGTTATTGGCCGTCTGATAGTTTTCTTCCGGTTCCTGGAACATCCCTTTCAGGAGTTTGATGAATTTCTTCTTTCCATTGGATTTCTTTCCTTCGAAAAGGATTGCCACATAGGGCGTCGTGTCAGAAGCTTTCCTCACGATGATGCCGTTCTCCACAGTATGCCCTAAAAGATCCGCCTGGACATCCAGAGACAGCTCTTTCAGATCAAGCGTCACATCAATATCTCCCAGCGCTGTGGCTGTTTCCACAGGGCCATTATCGGCGTAGAGCGTTCCGGTATTGGAATTGGGCTTTACATCGATTGTTATGGTGGATCTGGGCACGGATTTAGGCGCTCCATATTTCACGCCGGTTTCTGTATCACTTTCCAAAATGGCATAATGAAAATTACTGACTCCTACAAGTGCCATGTTTATTCCTCCTCTGCATAAATATAACGGAGGGCCGTGATTCTGACGGCCCCACTCGTTATTCTGTTTGTAATCTGCCTCATCCATCCCAGCTGATCCATGATCGATTCAACAAGGACGATAAGGGCAGCATCATTTCCGTCTTTCGTCAAAATACTGATTTGTACCGTTGTCCGGCGGGCTGTTTCCTGATTATCTGCCCAGAAATGGGGAACATCACTAATGACCTGATAGACCAGGACAGGATAGTTTCCAGAATCACGGGTCAGATCATTATGAATCCCCTGTGTTCCCTCCGCCAGCAGAGCGGTCAGCTCAGATGAATCTTTTAATGCACCATACAGTGTTTCAAGAATGTCCGACATCTTCCGCTCCTTTCCTAACGGCTTCTATGATCCGTCGTTTCCACTCTTCTTTGTTGGCATCCAGAACGGGATACATAAAAGGCTCCATGATCCGCGGATCAAATTCGACCAGCTTCCCATAGGCAACACCGTCTTTCGGATTTTTGGCATCCGCCAGAAAAATAATGATCGTTTTGCCTTTTCCCCATTTCCAGTGAATACTGTCATGGAGAGCGCCTGTCTTCACGGGAACCAAACTCTTCATTTCCTCCACCATTTGATTCGCCATGTCTTCCATGACATGCCTGACTTCAGCGGTGACTTTTGTCCCGAATTCTGCTCCCAGGGCTTTGAAATTGACTTCATCGCGGAACCGCTTTCGTCTGATCATGTCTGCACATCCTCCTCACATTCAGCGTAGATCCAGCGGTGACGCATGCCGGCATCGATAGGAGATCCAACCTGCCGGTATAACCGGCCCGCTGCCCGGAACTGATGGTCCGGTGTCAGGTCACTCCGGTATCTCATAATAATGATCACTTTCCGGATGATATTGACTTCTCCTGTAGTTTCATACATCTGAGACGCATGGGTCTCCACACACCCCCAAACCGTATCACCGTCTGCACAGGAAAGAATGTCATTACCCCGGGAGTCTTTCTGCACCGACGGAACCCTGATGGTTATCCGGGTCCGCAGTTTCCCTATGGTCATGTTCTGCAGTATCCGGTCTTCCGTAGTCATGACGCTGCCTCCGGATAAGCATCAGAAAGTTTGATATGCGTCAGCAGCGCCTGTCCTGCCTGCGGCAGTTCTGTTTCTTCTCCGACAATTCCACGGTTTTCATACCAATGGGCCACAAAGATCTTTTCACATAAAAGATACAGAGCGGATCCGTTATTGGTTTTCCCTGTTGTGTTGATAATATATTGCTCTGCCGATTCTATGAGGGATGTGATGAGATCATCGTCATCCCTTCCGTCCACCCGCAGATATTTCTTCATATCTTCCAGTGTCACCATACTTCACCGCCCCCTTTCATTTACTTTGTGGCATAAGCCAGTTTCACGAGAGAATTCGTATCCACCGGATGACCATCACACACAATAATGGACTTTCTCACAATGTCATCGGTATCATGGTCTTCATACATGGTCATGCCGATAGAGAAGTTGGTGTTCAGCGCATAGTCCTGCATCCGGTACAGGAAAGCAAATACATCTCCTGCGGTCAGTGACGAAGAGAAGGAAGGTACATAGTCAGTCAGAACCACTGTTCTGCCGAGGAGTGTTCTCTCCGGGACTCCGTTGATACCGGCGTTGACTCTGGCAATCGGCTGTCCGGCGGTATCCACCAGGCCTACGAACTGCATGAAAGTTTTTTTGCTCATCACCCATACAGCTCCATTTTCGTAGGCAAGCGGCAGATCTCCTTCTGCTTCAATCAATGTCTCATAGGTCAGTTTGGCGGCAGTTACAGTTGTTCCGGCTGCAGTGTCTTTCAGAATGCCTGTGGGCTGGCCGCTGCCGGTTCCGCTGATGATCGCCTGTTCAATGGCCACAGCCATGGCTTCCGTAATATTCTGGACAATGGCTGCTTCAAAGGCAGAATAAGCCATGTATTCAGATTCCAGAGAAGCAGAAACCGCTACCCGGAGTTTGTAATGACTGAATACAATGGCCCCGGTTGTTTTCTTCTGTTTGTCAGATCCGCTGCCTTCCGCTACCCATGTCGCCGCAGGTTTCAAGTCAGATGTGGGGATGTTGACACCCTGAATGTAATTAGTCTGTGTTACCCGGGGCAAAATCATACCGTAGGCTCTTAATTTTTCGATGATTTTATTCAGCGTCACCGGCGGGATTACTGTACCGATATCCGTGGTCAGTGTATTCGCATCAGCTCTAAATTCCACCGGGATCGGCGTATTCCGGCACACATAGGCCATAAAAGCCTTCCTGTATTCCGGTGTATCAAATTTGTCCTGCACAGGATTTTTTGTTTCCTGCGGTTTTGTGATCTGACGGATTTCCGGTTCTTCCTGCGTATTGATCTGTTCTGCCATCTCTTGACGGCGCCGCAGTTCTGTTTCCTCTGCATCCAGATCATTCAACTCTTTCTGAATTTCATCCAAATCCACCTGCTCCGTTCCTCCCAGAAGTTTTCTGAGTTCTTCTTTTCTTGCTTTGATTTCAGCCAATTTGTTCATGTTTACGCTCCTTTATCTATAACAATGTGGAAATATGCATTGCCGCTCTCCAGCTTTACCTCACGTCTCTCACAGTCCATGCGGTGGCAATAAAAAAACATGCTCTCTCAGCATGTCATTTCAGAAATATGTTCTCAGAATCAGACGTTTTCTCAGTTCCTGATCTCTGAGTTTTCGCTCCAGCGCTTTAAAGTAATCTGCGCCTCTGGCCTCCACTGCAGATATATCTGTCGTGTCATAGGCCGGGAAGTCTACAGCTGATACGTCAAAGATTTTGTCGAATTTCAAAATCTCCCGTGTGCTGGTTTTATTGTCTGAGTCATTCGTAATCTGGTCATCTGCCACAGTAAAGGCAAAAGACATCTTGTCCAGGTCTCCCCGCTGAATCAGTGTGTATACATCTCTTCCAGTTGTGGTGTCTGCAATGTCCGCCCTCACTTTCAGGCCCTGGTTATCCACCGACAGCTGCAGCGTCTTATTTCGGGTTCTGGCCAGGATCAGCGCAGCATCATCATGATTATATTTGAAAGCCACGTCACTCATATCCGCCCCGGTAAAGGCATTCTGATTGACTTTTTCATAATACTTATATCCGGAATAGGGCGATTCCCAGATCAATGCGGGCTGGTTGAATACGGCCGCATAGCCTTCCACAGTCATTTTATTTTCTGCGTCAGCTGTCAGACTCACTGCCCGGAATTCCTTTGTCTTCGTCTTCATCTTCATCCTCCTCTCCTGTCTGATATTTTGTCTGATCCTTCGCTTTGATATAGTTCAGGCTGACAATTCTGTCATCTCCATCCGGTACAGGTGCATAGCCAAACATTTCCCTGGCATCATTGACTGTCAGAATCCCGGCCGGGAGCAGCTGTTTGCAGATATTGATCTTTGATGTGACCGACAGATAATTCAGACGGTTGCTTTCAAACATGACCTCATTGCCGAATCCCTGCTCCCTGTCTGAAAAGATTTTCCGTGTGAATTCCTGACTGAGTTTCACCGCAATCGGTTCAATCACTGATTCATAAAAGGCGATAAACTCTGCTTCCGAATAAGTTCCCATGATGATCTTTTCAGATATGCCAAAGTATTTGTAAATATTGTCCCTGGCGTAGGACATCTCGGACGCATCAAAGGTGGTCCCGTCCACCGTCAGCTGCTTGTACTCCTGGGTATTATCCATGGGCGCCACACCCGTTCCATTTTTCATAGGATTAACAAAATTGTCCGCAAATGTCTGAAATTTACTTTTCATATCATCCGGGCGCAGCGTCTGGTTGAATTTGATAATTCCTCTGAGTTTTCCGAAGTTTTTCACCACATTGATAATGGCCGTATGCACGGATCCAAGCAGTGTCAAGTCTTCCGTCAGAACTTTATTGTCCGGATCCCCAAAAATATCATCCCGGTTAAAATGCCGGCGTATGTGAATCAGATCATCATAGGGTACTGTCTCCCGTTCTCCGGTTCCGAAGGTAAATTTCGCATACAGCACTCCTTCATTGTCTTCATACAGACTCAGCTGCTCAAAGTTCAGCGGCCACAATGCCAGGACATTTCCATTCCCGTCACGCTGGATGTAGACAAACAGGTTGTTGGTTGTCATGTACTGATTGATCATTTTTTCAATGAACTCAGCCGATGTCATAAGCGGATTAGGAGAAATCTCCAACAGCCCGTTCAATGGATCATCAATGCTTTTCACGACACGTCCGTTTTTCCTCACCACATGACGGGGATTTAATTTGCTGGCATGCCGGGCAATGGTATCCACGCAGGATCTGACAGTGGCATTGTCGTAGGCATTCCCTGACCACGGTGTATATTCATTGCTGTATCCATTGAGCATTTTCGCCTTCGTCAGATTCGTCGGATTACTCCCGCTGCCGAAGATCCACCGGAACATGCTCCTCCATTCCATTTACTCACTTCCTTTAAATAATATTCATGTAGTCCCTATAGTTC
>OLIH01000818.1_pt1 | contig 13198 bp, 9 predicted proteins | sample 1609721 | NCBI WGS metagenome assembly OLIH01 (sample SAMEA4350157, study PRJEB24818) | metagenome | biome: human; feature: gut; material: faeces | place: Denmark | collected 2013-09
ATCCCTGATATAGTAATCTGCCAGCTGTTCCTTCTCCGCCTTCATCTCCAATGAAAATGCATCCTCCACAGCAAAGACAGTCATGCCCGCATTTTTTCCGGCCTGGATGCCGGCAGGCACATCCTCGAATACCACACAGTCCTCCGGCGCCACCTTAAGGCGCTCAGCCACATTCAGGTATATATCCGGGGCAGGCTTGCCGGCAGCCACCTCACAGGCTGTTGCCACCACCTTGAAGTACCTGCGGATGTCCAATGAATCCAGCACCGCATCCACCATGGCCCTTCCGTTGCTGGTGGCAATGCCGGCCACCAGTCCCTTTCCTGAGATAAATTCCAGGAAAGCCCGCGCTCCCGGCTTCAAGGTTACTTCCTTTCTGTACTTCTCTATGGACATCTGAATCCAGGCGTTCTTTATCTCATCCAGGGATTCCTTTAACCGGAACCGTTCCTTAAAATACACCGCAGTCTCAGAAAAGCTCATTCCCTCGATTTCCTTCTGCAGGTCATCCGGGCAGGCAAGACCAAACCTGGCCAGGTATTCTATGTCAATCGCCTTCCACATCCACATGGAATCCACCAGCGTGCCGTCCAAATCAAATATAACTGCTTTTTTCCTGTTTAACTTCATCTTTCCCTATTTTCCTCTGTCTATAAACATGTTGACAAGTTTTCCGTAACTCTTATTCTGTGACTCCTATATAGTTATACACGGTTTCCCCGGTTCCCGCAATCCTTTATGGAAGCCTCCTCCTGCAGAGTCAGGGGACGGTATTCCCCCGGTTCCAGATTTGGGTCCAGGACAAGGGGTCCCATGGATATCCGTTTCAGATACTCCACCCTGCACCCCAGCGCCTCAAACATCCGCTTAATCTGATGGAACTTTCCTTCCCTTATGGTAACCAGTACTTCCTGCGCGTTTTCCTCCGGCCCTGCCCCTTTTAGTATCTTAAGCTCTGCCGGAAGGGTCATGGTGCCGTCCTCCAGTTTGATTCCTTCCACAAACCGCTTTACGGCATCCTCCGGCAGCCCGCCTGACACATGGGCCAGATATACCTTATCCACATGCTTTTTAGGCGACAGCAGATTGTGGGCCAGCTCCCCGTCGTTGGTGATGAGAAGAAGTCCCTCCGTGTCAATGTCCAGCCTGCCCACCGGAAACAGGTCTTTTCTCAAAGCCTCCCTGATAAGACCCACCACCGTGGGATATTTCCTGTCCTCGGTGGCGGACACCACGCCCTGGGGCTTGTTGAGCATATAGTACTCCATTCTGGCGTACGCCACCTGGCTCCTGTCCACTTCTACAATATCTGATTCCGGGTTCACCTTCCGGTCCGCGTCCTTTACCGCCTCTCCGTTCATCCGGACGCGTCCTTTCTTCACCATATCCTTTACCTGGGTGCGGGTCCCGTATCCCATCTCAGCCAGAAACCGGTCAAGACGCATCGGTCCGTTTTTCCTGCCTTTATCAGCCATCGGTCCCTTTCCTCCCATTGCATTGTTTAACTTTAGATGCTTTCATAAGGATGGCTACTGCCATCTCCAGCCGGGATAGTACTTATTCTTCAGGCTCATCCCCGTACCTTTGGCCCAGCCAAGAGGAAATCCCTCCATGGCAGCCAGGCACCATCCCTTAACCGGTCCTTCATCCCCTTCCAGGGAAATAGTCTCCCCCTTCAGATAGCGGAGAACCCTGCTGTCACCCCCAGGGAAGCTGACGGTATTCGGAAACTGCCCGGCCTTCATGGACATGGCCAGGGCCTGGGATGGCTCAAACCGTCCTTTTTTAGCTCTCCCAGAAAAAGCCCCGTGCGCAGGAATCTCAGGGGCAGGTTCCATGCAAGTCCCTCCGGCAGATAGTAGACATTGTCCTGGTGTATGACAATCCGCCCATAATCCCACTCTGCGCCGCTCTGCCTTAAAAATGCATCCAGCTCTTTTTCCTTCTCCACAGCCCGGACCCGCTTCCCGGCTGTTCCGGAGTCCATGGGCGGCAGTATCTCCTTACCCCCGTCATCCCCGCCCTTTTTTCGCATCAGGGCCAGAAAATGCCCCTCTCCCTTTAAGCGGTACGGAAAGAGCCTCATGCAGCCGGAAAGCCCAAACCCGCCGCATGCTCCCGGCACTTTATCAAGATCCAGACAGCACAGCTGCATCTGCGGAAATTCCTCCAGGACATAGGCCACATTCCCCTCATCCTCCTCCACGGAAAACGTACAGGTAGAATACAGCATATATCCGCCCGGTCTGAGCATGGCTGCGGCCTGGGACAGTATCTGGCGCTGGATGGGCACATAGTATTCCGGTCCCTTTTCATTCCAGTCCTTCACCATATCCTCATCCCGGCGGAACATGCCTTCCCCGGAACAGGGCGCGTCCACCAGTATCTTATCAAAAAACTCCGGCCACACGCCGGCCAGCTTTTCAGGCGCTTCACTGGTAACGCAGATGTTTGCCGCACCGGCCAGCTCCAGATTTTTAAGAAGCGCTCTGGCCCTGGAATAGCTGATGTCATTGGACACAAGCATTCCCCGGCCTTTAAGCTTTGACGCCAGCTCTGTGCTCTTGCCTCCCGGTGCAGCGCAAAGGTCCAGCACCCTGTCTCCGGGAACCACAGGCAGCATGGCTGCCGGGGTCATGGCGCTGGGTTCCTGGAGGTAATAAAGCCCGGCGTAATAGGCCGGATGCTTGGAGGGCCTTAATACCTCCCCGTCCAGCGTCCCGTCATAATAAAAACCATTGTCTGCCCACGGCACCGGCTCCAGGTTCCACGGCACCAGTTCAGCCAGTTCCCCCGGGGAAAGCTTCAGCGTGTTCACCCTGAGACCGGGCTTCCACTCCTCTTTGAAGCTTTCCAGGTACTGCCCGAACTCCTCCCCCAAAAGCTCCTGCATTTTCAGCAGAAAGGCCTCCGGAAGCTGTCTCACATCCGTCATATCATCCGCCCTCATTTCTTTATAACAGTACAGGTCAAAACTGTCACAATTGTATTTATCATATCACATCCGCCGTGTTTCTGCCACTGTGCGTTTCTTTCCGGGAAATCCTGGAAATTATATAAAAGTAATAGGGCACAATGGGAACCAGGGCCGCCAGCCAGGCCGCCGGGTCCGCCAGGCACACTCCCACATACCCGAAGCTTCCTGCCACTGCCGCCACAATAGCAGCCCTGGCAATCAGCTCAAACACGCCTCCCATCATGGGCATAAGTCCGTATCCCAGACCCTGCAGGGCATTTCTGTACAGGAAAATACTTCCCAGGAAGGGATAACACCACGCCACTGCTCTGAAGTACGTTCTGGCCGCACTCATTACCTCAGTCTCCGATGCATCAATAAATATATGGATCAGCATATCCCCGAATAAATGGATGACCAGAATCATAACAGCGCTCCAGACCAGAATCATAACCTGTATGGACTTGACCCCCTGATGGACGCGGTCCATACGGCCTGCGCCCCGGTTCTGCCCCACATAGGTGGCTGCCGTTGCCCCGAACGCCACAAACACAGTGGACACAATGTTTTGTATCTTGCCCGCAGCTGAAAATCCGGCAATGTACACAGACCCAAAGACATTGACGGCCCCCTGTACAATGATAGTGCCTATGGCTGTGATGGAAAACTGAAGCCCCATGGGAATCCCGATGGACAGGAGCCGTCCCATGATGCCGAAGGAGATACGAAAATCCTCCCGGCTCAGCTTCAGTATATCAAATTTCCTCACAATGTAGAGAAAACACAGAAGGGCTGAAACAGCCTGGGCAATCACGGTGGCGTAGGCACAGCCCTCCACTCCCATTCCAAACCAGATGATGAAGGCCACATCCAGAAACACATTGATGACCGCGGAAATAATCAGAAAATACAGCGGTGAACGGCTGTCCCCCAATGCCCTCATAACAGCCGCCAGCCCGTTGTAGGCAGCCGTCGCAAAAAGCCCTGCGTAAATCACAGCCATATAACCGGCCGTGTCATCTATGATTCCATCCGGCGCGTTCATCAGGCGGAGAATGGGATAATTAAGTATCTCCAGCGCGATTGTCATGACCAGCACAAAGGCCAGGCACAGATAGATGGACATGGCCACATTGCGGCGCATCCTTTCATATTTCCCGGCTCCGAAATGCTGGGCCACCATAATGGAAAAACCGCTGGTAAGACCGTTGAGCCATCCTATCACCAGAAAAATAAGGGATGTGGTTCTCCCGATGGCTGCCAGAGCATCCACTCCGATGAAACGCCCTGCCACCACGGAATCAGCCAGGTTATAAAACTGCTGGAATATGTTTCCCAGGCAGGTGGGAATCATGAACTGCAAAATCAGTTTTGCCGGCTTTCCGGTTGTCATATTATTAGTCATATATTTATATTCTACCTTTCCAAAAATAGCAGGCATCATTATAATACAAAATCATGGAATATTCCAGTTGTTTTTTATCTGCTTAATGGTATACTGGAAAAATCAGACTTAGACGGACATTTGCAGGGCATTTTTACATGATTGGCAGGGAGACACGCTGTATGAACGGAAAGAAACTTCGCTACGGGTTGGTATTTATTGTTTTGGCCACACTTATATATATGCTCATGGAGCTTCGCTATGGCCTTCCCATCCGGCCTCTGCGTCCAAAGCATTATGCTGCCGCGGCTGTTCTCGCCGCATGCTCCTGCCTGATTCACAGCAGACGGGCCGCGGCATCCCCGGGTTATGCAGGGGAACTGTTGTTAGGATGCCGGAATCAGCCCGGACGCATTGTATATATGGATTATCTGAGGGTACTGGCTTCCTTCCTGGTCATCCTCGTTCATGTACTGGAGCCTGCTTACGCCCAGCTTCCTCCCCATACCTTTTCCAGAAATGTGATGGCTGCGGCGGCCGGTCTGGGCTTAAGCTGCAACCTGCTGTTCATGATGCTCAGCGGGGCACTTCTGCTGGGAGGAAGGGAGGAATCCGTCTTACAATTTTATTCCCGGCGCTTTGTCAGGGTACTGATTCCCTGTTTTGCCTATTACCTCTTATACTTCTTTTATGTGGAAGGCATCTTTGCCCTCAGTCCCGGAAACTGGGGCAGCCTGATACAGAGCTTCCTGTCCAATGACAGCGGCCAGACGCCTCATTTCTGGCTGGTGTATACTATCCTGATGTTTTACGTTGCCGCACCCTTTTTCCGGATCATGTTAAGACACATGACAGAGCCCATGCTGGAGGCACTGGCCGCTGTTATTTTTATCCTGCATTTCATCTACACCTACGGTCCTCTGGTTCATATACAGTTTGTAGCCTCCTCCTTCCTGGCATCATGGGACTCCATTTTCCTGCTGGGATATTACTGCACCACCCGGTCTGCCATGAAGCATTACCGGCTGTTCATGACGGCAGGCCTGTTGTCAGGGCTGGCAATAGCGGGCTCCATCATGGCCCCGGAGAGCCTGGGCCCCCTGGTTTACAACAACGCGCCTCCCCAGATGCTCTTTACCTGCGCCGTATTTCTCTTCTTCCGAAAACATGGGGACCGTCTGTTTGCAAGGATTCCCACCCTGCTTTCCGCCATAGGCAGGTACAGCTTCTCCATTCTCCTGATTCACTGGCTGGTACTGCACCGGATTGTAGGCGACGTGTTTGGCATTAACGGCTTGTCCTTTGGAATTGCAGGCGGCATACTGGTATCCTTCCTGCTTACCCTGGTCATCAGCCTGGCCCTCTCCTTCCTGTATGACAATACGGTAGTCCTGTGCATGGACAGAGCCTGTGAGATTTTCTTCGGAGTCTTGGGACGTGTGGGGAAGCGGCTGGGGCGCTTTGCAAAATAGTCATGCTGACAGTCATACTGCATACATGCCTTCGGGGCGCAGTGAAACGGGCCTTTCATGATGGTTTTCATGAAACGCCCGCTGTCTTTTATCCTCTTACTTTATCCTCTTTTTTATCCTTCTATTTCATCCGCGGTGCATAGTTTCAGCGGTACATGGTTTCAGCGGTACATGGTTTCAGCGGTGCTTGGTTTCATCTGCAGGGACAGCCTGGCATCCTCCTTCAGGAACAATGGGATGGTATCCAGAGGCGCATCTGCCTCAATCCGCGTTCCGCCGTCATATACCATGCCCGTTCCCGCGTCCTTCCACCTGCATCCCTCCGGCAGATAGACCATCCGCTTTCTGGCTCCCAGCTCCACCACCGGGGCTACCAGAAGGTCCGGTCCGAACATATACTCATCCCCTATGTCATATACATTTTTATCCCCGCAAAAATCGTAGAACAAAGGACGCATGACCGGTGTTCCGTCTTCAGAGGCCAGCTTCATCTGTTTCATGATATACGGCTTTAATTCTTCTCTGACATACATATACCGGCGGATGATTTCATAGGCCTCCTCACCAAAACTCCATACCTCATTGGGACCTCCTGAACCGCAGTAACCGTCCGGATTCAATATATCCCTTACCGGATAGGGAAGCCTGAAGCCGTGAAGGCGGAATATAGGGCAGAATACGCCGAATTCAAACCATCTAATCATCAGCTCCCGGAATTCTTCCGACTCCGGATCCCCATTGATGAACCCGCCGATATCCGTGGTCCACCAGGGTATCCCGCACATGGCCACGTTAAGCCCGGCCTTCAGCTGTTTTCTCAGGCTGTCAAAGGTGGAAGCAATGTCCCCCGACCATAGTACGACTCCATACCTCTGGGAGCCCAGCCATGCGCATCTGACCAGGTTGCACACTTCCTCACCCTGGGCTTTCAGGCCGTCGTAAAATGCCTTTGCAAACCCCACGCAATAGATATTGCTGACCTCCTCCCCGTTTCCAAGGTACATGCGGACATTGTCGTAATCATAGGGCCGCATCTCCGGCTCCGCCTCATCCAGCCAGAAGGTACGGATTCCATAGTCATAGTAATTTTTCTTAGCCCTGGACCAGAAAAATTCCTGGGCTCCCGGATGGGTGGTATCCACATAAGTCTGGGGACCAAAGAACATAAATACCACGTCCACTCCCCGCTCTCCCCTGAGAATGTAATTATGCTCTCTCATATATGCATAATTTTCACTCCTTGGGTCTATGGTAGGCCAGATGGACACCATCAGTTTGATGCCCATGGACTCCAGCTCACTGACCATGGCCTTGGGATCAGGCCATTTCTCAGGATCAAACTTCCATTCTCCCTGCATGGTCCAGTGAAAATAATCAATGACTATGACTGAAATGGGAAGTCCCCTTCTTTTATACTCCCTGGCCACCTGAAGCAGCTCCTCCTGGGTCTCATAGCGCAGCTTGCACTGCCAGAAACCCGCGGCCCACTCAGGCAGCATGGGAGCCCGGCCTGTGACGGCGGTAAATTTCTCATTGATCTCTCCCGGTGTGTCCCCTGCTATGACCACATAGTCAATCTGCTTTGCGCACTGTACATGCCACATGGTATGGTTGTTGACAAATTCAGCGCGGCCTATGGCGGGATTGTTCCATATGAATCCATATCCCCTGGATGAATATGTATAGGGGATGGTGCATTTTCCGTTCTTCTGAAGCAGCTCCACCGTGCTCCCCTTTAAATCAAAGCAGTCATTGGCGTCCTGTCCCATTCCGTAAAAATGCTCGCCCGGCTCCGCCTTAAAGTACAGGCTTATCTTAAACTGATTGCCTGATGTGACCCTGTATTCCCTGGCCCTGCGGAGAGGGGCCGTGTGTACCCTTCCGTCAATCCAGTATTCCTCCAGAAGCACCTTTCCCGTCCGGGTGTTCCGGTAGGTGACGGTGCCGTCGCCCGTAATCGTCACCTGGATTTTACCGTTTGTCATGCAGGCCTTTTCATCATCCGCTTCTATGATAACTCCCTCAGGAGAGGCCGGTTCCTCCAGAGTCCAGTTGAGAGCTTCATCAATGTGCAGGCTCTTACTGGAGCGGAACCGTATGGCGTCCCTTCCGTATGGTTCAATATAGACCAGCTCACCTGCCGTCTCCCATATGATGCGGTTTCCCTCTGTCTTTCCCTCATACCTGGGTATTGTGTAATAAGCCACTTACTGCTCTCCTTTCTCTATGACCATGTGGATATCATGGTCCTGCATCCGATTGCCCATATGGATATAAGTCCTTTTATGGTCCATCCTGAAATCAATGTCCTGTCCGTCAGCCTGTACTCCGGCCGGTCTTATGTTGTGCAGGACAAAGGTAAGGTTCATGTCCGTCCTGGTACAGTCAATTTTGACCCTGTCATCCGATGCGTCCATTTCAACCGTAAATCCGTGTTCATAGGAACAGAACCTGCCCTTTCCCTCTGTGGGATAACAGTGGATTTCCCACTGGTCATCCTCCTTCTGTCCTATATATTCCATTTCAGGCCCCATGGGGATGATGGCGTTCTCCTTTACATAGACCGGTATCTTATCTAACGGAACCACCTGTTCCATCCATTTCCCGCCTTCCTCAACCGTATCGTCGTAAAAATCCGTCCACTGACCCCAGGGAAGATAGATTCTCACTGAATTATCTTCATTTAACACAGGAATGACCATAAGCTCTTTTCCAAACAGATACTGGGTATCCAGACCGGCCGCGCTTAAATCTGACGGATAGTCATAGAACACCGGCCTGTGTATCAGTGTGTCCTCTTCCCTGACAGCCAGGGCCTGGTTATAGATGTATGGAATCAGGCGGTAACGCAGGCCCGCGTATTTCCTGTAAACATCAACTGCCTGCTGGCCAAAATCCCATGGCTCCCTGGAATAAAACCCATGGAACCTGGCGTGGGAGCAGAACATGCCAAATTCCAGCCACCGGATATAAAGCTCCGGGCTGCTCTCAAACCAGAATCCCCCTATGTCGCTGGACCAGAAGGGAATTCCGCTGAGGGACAGGTTCAGACAGCCTTTAACGGAGCTTGCAAGGCTTCCAAAATCCGTTCCCGCATCACCGCCCCAGTGAACCGGATATTTCTGGGAGCCGGCCCAGGCGCTTCTGGCCCATATGAGGGCCTTATCTTCCCCAAATTCCTCCTTAGCGGCCTCGTATGCGGCCTTATTGTACAACAGGGCATACAGATTATGCATGTCCCTGCCGTCGGCGCCTGCATACTTAAAAAATGCCGGGGCGGATTCCCCAAAGTCAACCTTGATGACATCCACACCCTTCCTGAGCAGGGTTTTTATCAGTTTTTCCTTATACCAGTGAACCGCCTCCGGATTGGTGAAATCAATAAGTCCGTGAGGAAACTGAAGGTCACCGTCCGGATTTCCGGCAAAATATCCGTTGGCAGCCGCCTCGTCATAAACCTCATAAGAGGTCTTTCCCCGTTCAATATAGGGAAGCTGCCAGAGAGACAGCTTATACCCGTCCTGGTGGAGTTTTTCAATCATCTCCTCCACCTTTGGGAATTTTTTCTCGTCAAACTTCCAGTCACACACCCAGTTTTCCGTAAACCAGTCCGTATCAATATGTATGACGTCACATGGAAGTCTGCTGCTTCTCATCTGTCCGGCCACCCGCTCCACTTCTTCCCTGGTGCCGTAACTGATTTTACTCATCCAGATGCCGAAGGACCATTTGGGAGGCACCGCAGGCAGTCCTGTCAGCCTGTGATACGCCGGAATAATGTCCTTTATCGTGTCCCCTGTCATCAGAAAATAATCTAACAGCGCTCCTTCCACCATGGTATAGCTTGCCTTGGATAAGGTTGCCCCCAAATCACACCGTATTTTTCTGGATGTATTATAAAAGATTCCGTATCCCCTGGAGCTCATATAAAAAGGAATATATTTATATCCCCTTTCCGTGTTTACCCCAAGGGAATTGGTGTTCCACAAATCGAACAGTCGGCCCTTTCTTGAAACAGACGTAAAATTCTCCCCCAATCCGTAAAACTCCTCATAGGGAGCGGACCATGCCGCCTCACAGGCATATTGTTCCTTTGTGTTTCTGTCAAACAGGAATCCCATGGGACAAATCTCATAGGGCATAAAGGAATGGCAGTCCCTGCCGAACTGGCGGTATATGACCTCCCCATCCCTGTTTTTGACAGAAAGGTTCCAGGGACTTTTCTGAATCACAGCTGTCATGCACCCGGTTGTCATTACAATCTGGTCCTCTGATTCAGAACAGGTGACGCTGCATTCCGTCTCTTCCATATCCCCAATCATTTCCGTTCTGTTTTCCGGCACACAAAAGCCCTCCGCCATGGTGACCCGCAGCGTATTTTCATTCACAAATCTGAGCCGTATGGACAGGTTCCCCCGGTTTGGCTTTTCTGTAAACACATGGCGGTAATCCAGATACCTGTATGTATAATTTTCATCCACATACAAGCCCTCTGCCAGGATATCGCATCCCTTTGGGACAGGGGTGCAGGATTTCACCCTGTGCACCAGCAGCATGGTCAGGTTCTTTGACCGGCTGATTCTGGGAAATACAGGCATGTTCTCAAATAATTCTTCCTCACGGGCTATGTTCTCTTCGGATAGACCGTGCATGATTTCTCCAAGGCTTTTCTCCATCTTTTTACTCCTCTCACCCTTTGACTGAGCCGGCGGTCAAGCCGCTGACTATGTATTTCTGCAGACAGATAAAAACGATAACAATGGGAAGCACCACTACGGTTGAGTAGGCCATTAAAATCTCCCATCTGACTCCCAGCTCGCCCATGGCCTTGTAAAGAATCAGCGGCAGGGTCTTTAGCTTTTCCTGATTCAGGAATGTCAGGGAGAACACCATGTCGCCCCAGGACATGAACAGGGCCATGGAAGTGGCTGTCACGATACCCGGATAGCTGATGGGAACCATGATGCGGATGAATGTCCCCAGGGGACCGCATCCGTCAATAATGGCGGCCTCCTCCAGTTCTTTGGGTATGTCTTTAAAATATGTCCTCAGTATGATGACCACAAATGGTATGGTAATGGTTGCGTCGGACAGGATAACTCCCAGATGATTGTTGATCAACCCCAGTTTGTTAAAATTCACAAACAGAGGCGTCAATATCAGTGAACTGGGCAGCATCTGGGCCACCAGGAAGATGAACAAAAGCACACTTATCATCCTGCTTTTAAACCTTGCCAGTCCATAGGAGGCCGGAACCCCTAATACCAGGGTGAGGGCTGTTGCACCGAACGAAACCACAACACTGTTTTTAAGATATGTAAACAGGCTGATCCCATGCTCATTTTTCAGGATATATGAATCAAACACAATCCTGCTGGGGAAAAAGGATGGGTTGGAAAAAGATTCCCCCGGCGGTCTGAGCGATGTGGCCACCATCCAATACAAAGGAAACAGGAATACACAGGTAACCAGTATGCCTGCGGCTGTCAGCACTGCCTTCCTCCGGCCTTCCATACGTTCTCTATCCTTCATAGTCCTCACCTCCTAATTTTCATCTTCTCGCGTCACAATATGAATATAAATCATTCCCACCGCCATAAGCATTACAAACAGGATGTTGGCAACGGCCGCTCCCTGGGAGAAGTTATATTCACTGAAGGAATAGCGGTAAGCCAGGGTGGACAGCATCTCCGTGGAAGAGCCAGGCCCTCCCCCTGTCATCACATACACCAGGTCAAACACCTTAAAGGTATAGATGAATCCCAGCGTAAGCACCGATATGATGGCCGGCCTCAAAAGAGGCACTGTAATATAAAAGAACCTTTGTGTTCTGGTGGCTCCGTCAATACTGGCCGATTCATAAATATCCTGGGGTACCGTGGTCAGCGCCGTTGCCAGAAGAATCATGTTAAACGGAACTCCCTTCCATATGTTTGCGATTATGATGGCTGCCATGGCCGTATTCCCATGTGCCAGCCATTCCACCGGCTTCTGAATCAGGTGCAGCCCCATCAGTATACGGTTCATGATTCCTATATCACTGTTAAACATGTATTTGAACACACCGGCTACCGCAACCATGGGAATCATCCAGGCCACCACATTGACGGCCCGCAGGGGTCCGGCTCCCTTAAAATCCTGGCCGAAAAACAGCGCCATGAGAAACCCGATGGGGAACTGGAATACAAGACACCACAGGGTGAATACCAGGGTATTCTTTACGGCAATCCAGGTGACCTCTGTCCTGCATATTTTCTGGTAAATCTTAAGTCCCACAAAATGGCTGTCGCCTGTGGCAAAATTCATCAAATCCACATTCTTAAAGCTCATGATTATATTGCTTATAATTGGGAAAATAATCATGATGGTCATGAACGCTGCACCCGGCAGGACAAACGCAAACAGTGTCAGCTTCTTCTTAAAGAAATATCCTCTCTTACTTCCCATATTCCCACTCCATTTCACAAAAAGGGCGCTGCTGCGCGCCCTCTTCTTTATTCGCTGATGATTTCCGCAACCTCTGCCGCTGCCTGCTTCAGTGCATCGTCCACTGATTTGGCACCCGAGAGCACATCCTGGTACGCAAACTGAATCGCACTGGAAATCTCAGGCCATTTCGGATGAGGCCCCCTGGCCTTGGCAAGCTTTAACTGTTCCGTATAGACCGAAAGAATTGGGTCATCCAGCCACAGGGTACTCTCCGCCACAGCATCTTCCCTTGGTGATATGTAACCGGCATCCTCACAGAATTTCCTGGAATTCTCTTTGCTGCTGAGGAATTTCATTAATTCCCAGGACGCTTCCCTGTTGTCATCCTTCATCATCATGATGTTCCCTCCACCTATGGGAGAAGCGGCATTTTTGTAGTTGGGGAAGGTAACCACGCCGTAATTCAGATCCGGGTTCTCATTCTGGATATTGGTATTCAGCCAGCTTCCTGCCACCATCATGGCCGACTTGCCGGTTGCGAACAGGGAAGCGCACATATCTGCCTGGGTCATGGATATCAGCTCCTTGCTCATATATCCGTTCTGGTAGAAATCATTAATCATGGTAAGGGCTTCCCCGGCCCCCTCTGAATCCAGGCTGTCATAATCCGCCCCTGCCTGCCAGATAAACGGAAGCACATCAAAGGTCCCTTCCTCTGATTTAATCAGGGACATTGTAAGCCCGTAATGGTCTGCCGTGGTAGTCTTGGCCGTCATGTCCTTAAAGTCATCCCAGGTCCAGTTGCTGTCAGGATACTCCAGTCCCATTTCATCAAAAATGTCTTTATTGTACATGATGGCAAGACAGTTGCTGTAATAGGGAACCCCGTAATACTTATCCTCGTACCGGGCAGAGTTGACCGGTGCCTCAAAATAATTCTCCAGCTCTCCCCAGGCC
>OLIH01000820.1_pt1 | contig 13155 bp, 12 predicted proteins | sample 1609721 | NCBI WGS metagenome assembly OLIH01 (sample SAMEA4350157, study PRJEB24818) | metagenome | biome: human; feature: gut; material: faeces | place: Denmark | collected 2013-09
CCCTCCCTCCGCCTTGTCGTTGGCTGCACTGTTCATGCTGTTGCTGTCCAACTTGTTTCCTTTTCCTAATATTCGCGTGCGTCAAGTGTGTATAAGAAACACATTATAAAGCATCTCTTTCTTTTCTTTTTCTTTCACCCCCCCACCACCAATATTCCCACTTCCCTCTTCGCCGCCACCGCCAAATGTTTTAAAGAGACATTTTCCATCCCGTGTCTCCGCCACAACGTAAATGCCTTGATAATCTGAAAAATCCATGAACTGCCCTCCTAAAAAACCTGGGCCTTCTGCAAGGCCTGCATCAAAACGCGAACCGAATCAGCTGTTTTCGTCTCCTGAATCACAAGATTCTCCTTTTTGGGCGGTGCTACGGGGCGCACCCTCTTGACCTGTGTAGGAGAGCCTTGAATACCGATCCGTCCGGGATCAGCCTGTAAATCAGCAGCTGTCAGTATTTGGGCCTTCACCGTCCATTTTTTCTGAAGTCCCTGAATACTTGGATACCGCGGATGATTCAGTGCAGGAGCCACGGTTGCAAGAAGAGGCAGCTCTGCTGTGAGGACCTCCGATTCCTCTTCCATCTGCCTTGTGATTTCGGCTGTCCGCCCTGTCAGCGCAAGCGCTGTCACAGCACTTACATCAGGAATGCCGAGCATGGAAGCTAGCTGGGGCCCCACCTGGGCTGTATTGCTGTCAATCGATTCCTGACCGCAGAAAATCATATCAAACGGCTCCAGTTTCCGCACCGCCTGTGCGAGTGTATAGCTGGTCGCCAGTGTATCGGCTCCGCCGAATGCGCGGTCCGTAATCAGATAAATATCATCAGCTCCCATGGAAACTGCTTCCAGCAGAACAGCCTCCGCCTGGGGAGGACCCATCGTCATGACCGTCACTGTACCGCCGTTCTGATCCCGCAGACGGAATGCTTCTTCCAAAGCATGGCGGTCGTAGGGGTTCATAATACTGTTGGCCTTAGACCGGTTGAGACGGCCTGTGGACGGGTCAACTTCCATTTTGGATGTATCAACCACCTGTTTGATACAGACAAGAAACCTCATAATAACTCCCTTCCATTTTCTGTGGATAGATTTTTTATACATCCATAATTATAACATGCATCCATAAAAACACCCAAATAAAAATACTGAATCGGCCGTCAGAAAATAGAGAAAGCCGTCACTTTCCAGTCCTTCCGGAAACCGGTTCCCCTCTCTGACGCCGGAATTCAACACACCCCGTACCCAGGAGGCCCTGCAGTTCCCTTTCCGCTTCCGGGGAAGGCGATAAATAAAATTCCTGATTCATGGGGATTTTTTCCCTGATTCTCTGTATATGGAGTATCACAGGAACCGTGCCGTGAAAGTTTTTCAGAACACCGGCCAGCTTTGTGCTGACAGCTCCCGATTCATGGGACGGATCAATATACAGATGGACTTCACAGACAGAATCTCCGGTTCCCGATTCCTCCAGCAGGCATATATCATCAGCCAGAATCTTGACCTCTCTTTCATTGGACTGCACGCGGCCTCTGAGAACAACCGCGGCATCATCCCGGAGCACGGACCTGACCCGCTCCCAGACAGAAGGGAAAACAACAGCTTCCACAGAACCGCTGAAATCTTCCACAGTGACATATCCCATAGGGGCTCCCTTCCTGGTCATGGTGCTTCTGATCCTGACCGCCATTCCGCCGACAGCAGCCTGCTTTCCGTCATACCGCGCTCCTTCCCGGATAATATCATAAATGGGAATATATGACTCCAGTGCCTTTCTGTACCGGTCAAGAGGATGACCGCTTACATAAAACCCGAGCAGTTCTTTTTCAGAAGCAATTTTCTCCTCTGCTTTCATATCCGGCATATCCGGATAGGAAAGGCTCTGGGGCGCTGCCTCTCCGAAAAGACTGAGCTGCCCCGACTCCCTGTCCGACCGGGCCGAAGCCGCCTCGGACAGGGCCTGGGGAAGCACTTCCAGCAGCTGGTTTCTGTTATAGCCAAATCCGTCCATGGCGCCGCACCGGATCAGGCTTTCACAGGCCCTGCTGTTTACACTTCTCGTATTGACACGGGAAAGAAAGTCGGGCAGTGAAACAAAAGGACCTTTTCCGCGGCCTTCAATGATTGATTCCACCGCACTCTCCCCCACATTTTGAATCGCAGCCAGTCCGAACAGAATGGTATCGCCTTCTGTAGAAAAGCGCGCTTCACTGCGGTTGATATGAGGCGCCGCAATGGTCACGCCGTGCTGACGGCAGTCTGCAATATACCGTGTTACTTTATCTCTGTCACTGTCATAACAGCTCATCATGGAGGCCATAAATTCAGGACGGTAATGGGCCTTCAAATAAGCCGTCTGCCAGGCAATCCATCCGTAGCAGACACTGTGTGATTTATTAAATCCATACCCGGCGAAATGAACCATCAGCTCAAATACGCGGACAGCCGTGCTTTTATCCACGCCGTTTTTCAGAGCTCCGTTCAGAAACAGCTCTTCCTGCCCCTTCAGCACCTCCGGGTCTTTATGGCCCATGGCTCTCCGGAGAAGATCAGCCTGTCCCAGAGTGAACCCGCCCATAACAGATGCAATCTGCATAACCTGTTCCTGATAGAGAATAACCCCGTATGTCTCCTTCAAAATCGGTTCCAGCACAGGATGGGGGTAGGCCACGGGAATTTTCCCGTGCTTTCTGTTAATGAAATCCTCAGCCATGCCGCTGCCCAGAGGCCCCGGCCTGTAGAGGGCCACCATGGGAATCAGATCCTCAAAACAGTCCGGCTCCAGCTGCATCAGCAGTTTGGTAAAACCGGAAGATTCGGACTGGAAAACACCTACAGTATCGCCTTCGCACAACATGCGGCATGTCATTTCATCACGGCTGGGCAGATGATGGATATCCACATCCTCCCCCCGGTTCTTTTTAATCATCTCCAGCGCATCCTGAATGACCGTTAAATTCCGAAGACCCAGCAGATCCATTTTCAGGAGCCCCAGTTCCTCATCCTGATCCTTTTCATACTGCGTCTGAAGAAATCCGTCCTGTGTCAGCTGGATCGGCACAAAATCATCTACGGGAGAACCGCAGATGACCACACCGGCCGCATGGGTCCCTGCCTGACGGGAAAGGCCTTCCAGCCGGAGACAGTGATCCAGCAGTGTATGGATACGGTCATCGGTTTCATAAAGAGTACGGAACTCCCTGGACGCCTCCATCGTTCCCTTCAGCGTGACGCCCGGACCTCCGGGAATCATTTTAGCAATCCTGTCTACCTCACTGAGCGGCAGATTCATGACACGGCCCACATCCCTGATGACCGCCCTGGCCGCCAATGTTCCGAATGTAATAATCTGGGCAACATGGTCTTCCCCGTACTTGCGGGCGAGATAAGCGATCACTTCAGGCCGTCTCCGGTAGCAGAGATCCGTGTCAATATCGGGCATGGAAACGCGCTCCGGATTCAGAAATCTCTCGAAAAGCAGATCAAACCGCAGCGGATCCAGTTCTGTAATATCCAGCAGATAAGACACGATGCTTCCGGCAGCGCTCCCCCTCCCGGGACCAATGGCGATTCCGTTGGACTTTGCATAATGAATGAAATCCATGACAATCAAAAAATAGTCAGAAAATCCCATTTTATCTATGACACCCAGCTCATATTCCAGCCGGTCGCGCACCTCCTTCGTGACCGGCTGGTACCGCAGGGGAAGAGCCTTTTCACAAAGTTCCCGGAGATAAGAACGGGCCGTATATCCATCCGGAACAGGAAACAAAGGCAGACGGTGAACACCAAATTCAAACGTGACCTGACAACGTTCCGCAATGCGGGCTGTATTTTCAATGGCTCCTGGAAAACGTCCCAGGAGCGCCTCCATTTCCGGGCCGCTTTTACAATAAAATTCATCATTTTGAAACCGGAAATGATTGGGGTTGTCCAGTGTCTGACCCGTGGAAATGCAGAGCTTGATCTCCTGGCTGCGTGCATCCTCCCGGCGTACATAATGAAAATCATTCGTTGCCACCAGACCGACTCCGCACTCCTGCGCCAGCTCTGCCAGAGCAGGCCGGACCGCGGCTTCCTCAGGAAGGCCGTGATTCTGCAGCTCCAGAAAATAATTGTCCTTCCCAAAAGTATCCCTGTAAAATGCAGCAATCCGGCCGGCCTTTTCACGGTCTCCGGCCAGCAGCGCCTGGGGCACCTCGCCGGCTACACAGGCGGACAGTGCAATCAGCCCCTTGGAATAACGGCGCAGCAGATCATGGTCAGTTCTCGGTTTCCGGTAAAATCCTTCTGTCCATCCTTTTGAACAGATTTTAACCAGATTCCTGTATCCCTCATTATTTTCTGCCAGAAGAATCAGATGATAGAGTTTTTCCTTTCCTTCTACCTTTCTGTCAAAGCGGCTCCCCTCCGTCACATAGACTTCACACCCGATCACCGGATGGATTCCCTGACGGAGACATTCTTTATACAGATAAACCGCACCGTGCATAACACCGTGATCTGTAATGGCCAGCGATGTCTGACCCAGTTCCTTCACATAGGAAACGAGATCAGGTATGCGGCTGATTCCGTCAAAAAGGCTGTATTCCGTATGAGTATGCAAATGTACAAAAGGATCCATAATCTCTCCCGTCCGTGAATCAGTCAGCCGCAGGGCTGCTGCGAATCCGAAATGACATAAAGAAAACACACGGCTTTCTGCCGTGTGTTCCTGCCGGCAGAAAGAAGCCTACCGGTCCGGCTTCTCTGTCCCTTCGGGAATATTGCTTTTTCCCTTCACCACAGCACCGTTCTTCTCGGCCTCCTGCCTGTCCTCTTCTGAAAGATGTTCGCCGTCCAGAACGATGGTGGCACCCATGCGGTTAAGCAGTTCATCAATCGTATGCTGCGTTTTAAACAATTCTCCCATAATGAAGCCTCCTCATATATGATCCTTCCATTCATAAACGACCCGTTTCCGCAGCTGCCGCCACACAAAAGAAGCAGCTGTCCACACCAGTGCAGTGCCCAGCAGAAAGGCCCCCGGCGTATGATCCATAGAATCACGGAGCACTTGTACATCCGGTTCATAAATCTGGGGAATCATAGTGACATAAGCAGAAAAATAAATAAATACGGCAAAGAAAGAAGCGGCATATCCCGCTGCCAGTCCCGATGAAGTTTTTCTTTTGCGCACCAGCACAAAAGAAAGGGTAAAGAAGATGGCCGTAGCCACCAGACACATCCAAAAATAAGCCGATCCCCATTCACTTCCCAGATCCATTCTCATGAGCAGCGCAAAAATCAGATAAATGGCTACCCCCGCACAGCTGGAAACCAGAAAGGCGGCGCGGCACCGCTCACCCAGCGGATTAGATGCCTTGACAGCCCCGTACAGAGTTCCGATCTGAAAACAGGCCAGTACAGCCCAGCCTCCTCCTGCTGCGCCTGCCGCTGACAGAATCTGTCCGTCAGGACGTACCAGCACAGTGCCGATCATTCCCATCAGAAACATTCCGCCCAGGGAAAGTACGGCCAGCAGCCTGAAAAACCACACCCTGTCCAGCCGTTCCGGAAGCAAGGCCCCCGCCATCCGGAGAACCGCACCTGCCGCCACAATGAAAGAAGCCGCTCCATACCACAAAGCATCTGTGCCCTGCTTCATTTCAGGAAAAACAGTCACCATCATAAACAGCGCCATAAAAAACCACAGCTCATTCCCGTCAAGGGCGGGCCGCATCAGGCGCAGCACCGTCTGCCTTTCCTCCCTGGTCCGGGCCGCCCAGATTCCGGCCATACAAAGTCCCCAGTCAGCTGCCTCCAAAATTAAATAAAGCCCGAAAAAGCAGGCAGGAAGCAGAACACTGCCCACACTTGCGGTTTGATCCATAAAATCCCTCCATCTGTCAATGGTATATTCTTTATATCAAATTATATCACAAAAGAAGAGCTCCGGGAAAAACAGAAAGAGGGGAGAACTGTTCCTGTTCTCCCCTCTTTCTGCTTTTTCCCGTTTCATCAGCGTACAGCTTTTTTCATCTTTTTGATATAATCCGAGAGCTCATCATCCGCCGACTTTCCATGGCGGGCAATGATGTCCACAACGGCGCTTCCCGTAATCACCCCGTCAGCCTCGGAGGCAAAAAGAGCTGCCTGCTCCTCCGTATGAATTCCGAACCCCACGGCGGCAGGCACATTGGATACCTGCCGGATCTGCCGCAGTGTCTCTTTCAGATCGCCCTGCATCCCGTCCCGCATGCCTGTGACTCCCATAGAGGAAACCAAATAAATAAAACCGGATGCCGCCCGGGCAATACGCTGGATTCTCTCTTTCGATGTAGGCGCTACGAGCTGGATCATATCCACTCCGCACCGGTCGGCATAAGGCCTTACATCCCCCTGCTCCTCAAAAGGAAGATCAGGAATAATGACTCCGTCAGCGCCTGCTTTCCTGCAGTCCTCAAAAAACCGCTCAGCCCCATATACAAAAACGGGGTTGAAATACGTGAGAAGCACCAGAGGAATATCACTTGTCTTCCGGATCTCCTGCACCTCATCCAGCACAGACTTTAAATTAATTCCCCCTGCCAGCGCTCTCTGATCGGCTGCCATAATGACAGGACCGTCAGCCACAGGATCAGAAAAAGGAACTCCGATTTCTATCAGATCGGCGCCGGCCTTCTCCATGGCAAGGACAAAACGGACGCTGTCCTCCGGTGTAGGATCCCCTGCCATTAAAAAGGCAATCAGTGCCTTACCGTCTGCAAATGCATTCTTTATACGGCTCATGTCTGTTTCCCCCTTATTCATGAAGATCTTTCCCGCGGTAGCGGGCAATGGCGGCTACATCCTTGTCGCCCCGTCCTGAAACGGTAATGACCATAATCTGATTTTTATCCATATGACGGGCTGCCTTCATGGCCCCTGCCACGGCATGGGCACTTTCGATAGCGCAGATAATTCCTTCCGTACGTGCCAGATACTCAAAAGCCGCCACCGCCTCTTCATCGGTGACCGGCATATACCGGGCCCGTCCCGTCTCTTTCAGACAGGCATGCTCAGGTCCTACGCCGGGATAATCCAGCCCTGCGGAAATTGAATATACCTCTGAAATATTGCCGCTGTCATCCTGACAGAAAAGAGACTTCATCCCGTGAAACACCCCGGGAACCCCCTTGGCCATAGTGGCTGCGTGATACGGAGTATCTATCCCTTTTCCCGCCGCTTCGCATCCCACCAGTTCAACATCTTTGTCATCAATAAAAGGATAAAATGTCCCTATAGCATTACTGCCGCCTCCGACACAGGCAAAAACCGAATCAGGAAGGCGTCCCTCTTTTTCCAGAATCTGTTTTTTGATTTCCTCTCCGATGACACTCTGGAAATCTCTTACCATTTCAGGAAACGGTGCCGGACCCACGGCTGACCCGATCATATAATGAGTATCCGAACACCGGGCTGTCCAGTTCTGCAGTGCTGCATTGACTGCATCCTTCAATACACGTGATCCGGTGGTCACGGCATGTACCTTGGCGCCCAGGAGCTCCATACGGTACACATTGAGCGCCTGCCGTTCCGTATCAGTCTCGCCCATAAACACCTCGCACTCCATGCCGAACAGAGCCGCAATCGTTGCCGCGGCCACGCCATGCTGTCCGGCTCCGGTTTCTGCAATCAGCCTTGTCTTTCCCATCCGTCTGGCCAGCAGCGCCTGTCCGATGCAGTTATTGATTTTATGGGCGCCCGTATGATTTAAATCCTCTCTTTTCAGATAAATTTTGGGTCCGCCCAAATCCTCTGTCATTCTTTTTGCTTCATAAAGGAGTGACGGTCTGCCCGTATAATTGATACAGAGATCACGGAACTCCCGAATAAAATCAGGGTCCTTTTTATATACTTCATAAGCTTTTTCAAGCTTCTGGATTTCTCCCATAAGAATTTCGGGGATATACTGTCCGCCGAAAGATCCGAATCTGTGATTCATCATAGTCCCTCCGATTCCTGACGCACCATGCGTACCAAATCCTTCATTTTCAAGAGATCCTTACGTCCTTCTGTTTCGGCGCCGCTGGAAATATCCACTCCATACGGCCCATAAGAGAGAGCCTGTCTCACATTGCCCTTCCCGATGCCCCCGGCCATAAACCAGGGTTTGCGGATCGGCGGTATCAGAGACCAGTCAAAAGCAATGCCCGTGCCTCCCCGTCCGTGATCCAAAAGCAGAAAGTCCGCCTCTGTCTCCTGGGCTGATGCTATGTCCCCGGAAGAAGAAACAGAAACCGCCCGGATAACGGGACATCCGGTCATGCTGCGCACCTTATGGATATAATCCTCTGTCTCCCCTCCGTGGAGCTGGACAATCTGAATAATTCCCTTTTCCGTCAGTGCCCTGATATGATCCGGATTTTCCCGGACAAACACACCGGCCGCCGGGATCAGGGGATTCAGGACCCGTCTCATATCCGCCGCTGTTCTGTCAGATACAAAATGGCGCCCCTTTTCAAAAACAAATCCCACATAATCCGGCATGGCTTCATTGGCATATAAAGCATCCCTGATGCCTGTAAGACCGCACAGCTTAATTTTGGCCATAAGTTCCCTTCAATTCCTGTATAAACAACGGCCGGCTGCTGCACCGCATCAGGCTTTCACCGACCAGAACCGCATCAGCCCCGGCCTGTTTCATCCGGGCTGCATCCTCTCCCGATCCAATACCGCTCTCAGCCACCGCCGTGATCTGTTCCGGCAGCTGGGAAATCAGCCTCTCTGCCGTGGACAGATCCACGGTAAAATCCCTCAGATTTCTGTTATTGACACCAATCACACGGGCCCCGCAGCCAAATGCCCGGGCCATCTCATCCTCATCATGGACCTCTGTCAGCACGGACAGTCCAAGGCTGTCCGAAAACTTCAGAAAAGCCTTTAAATCCCCGTCCGTCAAAAGTGCACAGATCAGAAGCACTGCTGAGGCTCCCAGGACCGCCGCTTCCTCGATCTGGCAGGGATCTATAATAAAATCCTTTCTCAGCACAGGCAGGGACACCGCCTGTGCCGTACGCCTCAGATATTCCGGAGATCCCTGAAACCACCGCGGTTCCGTCAGGCACGAGACAGCGCTGACACCGGATTTCTCATACTCCGCTGCAATGGATTCATAATCAAAATCGGAACAGATCAGGCCCCGTGACGGAGAAGCCTTCTTCAACTCTCCGATAATGGAAAGTCCCGGCTCTGCCAATGCCTTTTCAAAGGGAAAATCTCCCTGTACAGAAAGAGACGGAAGCGCCTCATGGATTTCACTGTAATACCCCGACCTCTTCAGACTGTCTATTCTCTTTTCCGTATCTTCAGCGATCTCCTGAAGAATCATGATGCCATACTCCTTGATACCCGGACGAATTCATCCAGCTTTTTCATCGCCTCACCGCTCCGTATCAGGCCTGACGCCATATCCGTTCCTTCCAGCAGAGAAGAGGCTTTCCCGCTCATATAAAGACCGGCTCCCGCATTCAGGATAACGGCCGTCCTTCTGGACTGATACACACCGTCATTCCGTCCGTTAAATAATTCACGGATAATATGGGCATTGTCCTCTGCGCTTCCGCCCACAAGATCCGCTTTTTTCCCCGAAGGAAGTCCGAAATCCTCCGGCCTTATCACAAAAGATTCAAAGTGGCCGTGGTCAATGGAACAGATGGTGGTCGGTGCGGATATGGAAATTTCATCCATTCCGTCCTGTCCGTACACCACCATGCCCCTTACTACGCCAAGCTGTGAAAGCACCCGGGCCAGAGGCCCCGTCAGCTTTTCATCAAAAACACCGATGACGCACTGGTTGGCGCCGGCCGGATTGGTAAGAGGCCCCAGAATGTTGAAAATCGTCCGTATGCCGATTTCCTTTCTCACAGGCGCCACATACTTCATCGCCGGGTGATACGACTGGGCAAAGAAGAAACACATCCCCACCGTATCCAGGAGATGAAGACACTGCTCCGGTTCCTCCCTGATAACAGCCCCCAGGGCTTCCAGCACATCGGCGGCTCCGCAGGCTGAGGAAGCCGCCCGGTTTCCGTGTTTCCCCACCTTGGCGCCGCCTGCAGCAGCTACAAAGGCTGAAGCTGTGGAAATATTAAACGAAAGAGATCCGTCTCCCCCGGTTCCCACAATATCCAGCAGATCTTCCTCATAAGGGCAGTGTTTCGCATGACTGCGCATGCCTGCCGCACAGGCTGTAATCTCCTCCAGACTGGCTCCTTTGACAGCCAGGGCCGTTAAAAAAGCTGCAGTCTGCGCCGGGGTGCTCCGTCCTTCCATCATTTCATCCATAACCGCCCGCGCCTGCTCTGCGTCCAGGTTTTTTCCTTCCGATACCGTTTTTGTCGCTTCTCTGATCATATGTTTCCGCCTCCGTTTTTTTCATTGACAATATTCTGCTCTTTCTTCCATATACAGCCATCGTCTCAATGAATTCATAGCTTTCCCTTCCGGGACGGTAACAAAAAAATCCGTCCCTGACAGAATAAACAGTCAAGGACGGAATCAGATTCCGCGGTGCCACCTTGCTTCAGGATCGCTCCTGCTCTTGTCGGAGTACCATCATACTCCCGGCCTCTTACGCGTGCCCTGCGTCGCAGTATACTCGAAACTCTTTCCTCTGCGCCCTCAGCGGTCCATTTAACGGTCTGCGTCCGGCCGGATTCCACCACCCCGGCTCTCTGTGCGTGCACAACACGTCTTGATCTCCGCATCAACGGTTTTGATTTATGCCAAGTATAATTCCTGAACCCTATCTTTGTCAAGTGCCATTTTTAGAAAATCCGGAAAAAAATCAAAATCATCCAAAACGGCCTGATACATAACGTATCGTCTGATCCTTTTTCGGATGCTCAAAAATCTGGGCTGTTGTGCCGTATTCAACCATATCCCCCAGATAGAAAAAAGCTGTCCGGTCTGCAATGCGCTGGGCCTGCTGCATATTATGCGTCACCATAATCACTGTATACTGCGTTTTCAGCTCTGCGGCCAGTTCCTCGATACGTCTTGTGGAAATAGGATCAAGCGCAGATGTGGCTTCATCCATGAGCAGAACATCGGGGTTGACCGCCAGAGCCCGGGCAATGCATAACCTCTGCTGCTGCCCGCCGGAAAGTCCCAGAGCGGACTTTTTCAGCCTGTCTTTCAGCTCATCCCATATAGCTGCCTGCCGGAGACTCTTTTCCACAATTTCATCCAGTTCCTTTTTCCCGGTGATTCCCTGCAGACGGGGACCATAAGCCACATTATCATAAATACTTTTCGGGAAAGGATTAGGCTGCTGAAACACCATGCCCACATGGCGGCGCAGAATAATAGGATCTGTTTCTGTATACACATTGACCCCATTCAAAAGCACAGATCCTTCTACGCGGCATCCATCCACCAGATCATTCATCCGGTTCAGTGTTTTTAAAAAAGTGGATTTTCCGCACCCGGAAGGTCCTATCAGTGCAGTGATTTTATTCTTTTCTATATTTAAACTTACTTTTTTCAGCGCCTGGAATGAACCGTAATAAAGATCAACATCCCTGCAGGAAAAACTGATATCCGAATGAAGAGCAATAGCAATATCTCTTTCCGCTGTCTGTATAACCGCCGTACTTTCATTTTGCATCATGAATGTTCCCCTCCTGTTTTACGGGTCAGGCGGCGGCTGAGCAGCCGTGCCCCGATACTGAACGCCAATACCATCATCATAAGAACAGCCGAAGCAAAAGCCGCTGTATCAGAAGCGCTGGCCGATACGGCTTCCGTGCGGGAAGCCCAGACCTGGAGAGACAGTGTCTCGCCGGGCCGGAAAGGATTAAACGGCGATGTCGGTGCCGTTACATCCCACACATCCCAGCTGATGTCCGTACTCATGCCCGCTGTGTACAACAGCGCCGCCGCCTCTCCAAACCCGCGTCCCGCCGCCAGAATCACACCGGTCATGACAGGTCCCACGGAAGCAGGAAGCATGACATGCCAGATGGTTTCCCAATGAGTGGCCCCCAGCGCCAGACTTCCGTTTTTATAACCCTGCGGCAGAGCCTGAAAAGCATCATAGGTCACCGTGGTAATCAGCGGAAGAGAAAGAATGGACACCGCCATGGCCCCTGCAAAAAGATTCCACTGGCTTCCGGTCATAATAATAAAGACAAGATAACCGAAAAGACCGACCACAATAGACGGCAGTGAGGATAATGTCTCAATGGCAATGCGGAGCATGGAAGTGAGGGCCCCCGCCGGGGCATATTCAGACATATAAATTCCAGCCGAAATGCCCAGAGGGACTGAAATTAAAAGAGAAAGAAAAACCAGATAAACCGTGTTGAAAAGCTGGCTTCCTACGCCGTCCCCGGAAAATGAAAACATATCAGGCGACCATGCTCGGATTCCCCCTGCCAGGACATAAGCCGTAAAAGCCGCCAAAAGGCAGACAAAGAATCCTGAAACTCCATAAAAAATAACAGTAGCCGCCCGGTCTGCCGCCCGGGCCCTCCGGAGGGCCGGATCTCTCTGAAGCAGTACTGCCCCTGCTCTGGCATCTTCCTTCATAACGGTCTCTCCCTTCTTCCCGAAAGAGAATGAATCAGTAAAATAAAACCGAGCGAAATCACAAACAACAGAAGCGCCATCGTCCACAGGGCCGTATTTTATTCCCCTCCGTCCATGGCGCCTCCCATATCCGAGGCAATGGCGGCGGTGAGATTATTGGTCGGGGAAAGAATGCTCGTTGGAAAGGCACGCATCTTTCCAATCACCATGGCCACGGCAAGCGCTTCTCCAAAAGCTCTTGCCAATCCCAGAATGACAGCGGTTAAAATGCCGGGAAGAGCCGCCGGCAGAACGACCTGGTAAATCACCTGCCACCGTGTTGCTCCAAGTCCGTAAGCGCCTTCAATATATCTATTGTCCACACTGCGGACCGCATCCGCCGATACCGATGTAATGGTGGGATAAATCATAACTGACAGCACAACCGCCGCCGCCAGAACAGACTGCCCCTGTACCAGATGAAAAGTCTCCTTGAGAAAAGGAACGAGAACCACAAGCCCCACCCATCCGTACACCACAGAAGGAATGCCTACAAAAATTTCCACAGCCGGCCGGACAAAATTTTCTCCTATACGGGGAGATATTTTCGTCATAAAAATTGCAG
>OLIH01000822.1_pt1 | contig 13103 bp, 12 predicted proteins | sample 1609721 | NCBI WGS metagenome assembly OLIH01 (sample SAMEA4350157, study PRJEB24818) | metagenome | biome: human; feature: gut; material: faeces | place: Denmark | collected 2013-09
CTTTTCAAGCCTTTTCTTTGCCTTTGCATAAATTTTACCGGCCAGACAGTATAAAAGATATCCGGTGCCTGCTCCGCCTAATATTCCGAGCACGAAAAACCACCGGATACTCCCATATGTAGTTTCATACATTTTCCGATAAATATAAACACTAGCTCCGATCCAGAATATCAGATCCTCTATTCCGGCCGCAAAGGCACTGTGCGATACCAGCTTTCTGAAACACACGAGTATATAGTATGTACACAGTACGGATATACCGGCTACTCCTGCATACAGAAAAATTCCACTCTCCGCCCCGATCCCCAATATCATCGTTCTACCTACTTAAACAGCTTTGACAGGAAATTCTCCGCCTGCTTTCCCGCCGGCGAAGCACTAGAATAAGCGATACTGTCAATATTACCTGACAAGTCTACTTCTCCTTTTTCCACACTGAGCCGGTTCACATGGAGATCTGTCCCTTTGACCATAAGCATCCCCTGCTCTGTCTCCAGCAGAATTTCGTTCAGATCAAAGGACAAAACATCAAGGACACCTGTCACCATACTGGTTTTTCTGTTATTTACCACAAGCTTGTGCGATTTTGCAATGCGCTGTTCTTCCATACGTGCTCCCTCCCACTCTGTTTTTAAATATATGAGAGGTTGTTCCGAATTATGCATACAGACGGCACAGTTCAGCACGCGCCAATCGCAAAGCCGCACTGACGTGCTCACTGCGGCTTTCGCCGCTGCTTTGCTCATGTTCTGGCGCTCGGCTCATCTGTCCGTCAGGAAACGGATTCTTATGCGAGCATAAATCCGTTTCCTGACGGACAGACGGCTGAACTGTTTCTACAGGTATTTGAACAGCTCTGACGCCTCTTCTTTTTTTGTGGTATCCTGCAGTTTCAGCACCTCAACTTTCACGTTTCTCGTACCGAACTGGATTTCGATCGTGTCACCTGGCTTTACCTGCACCGAAGCTTTTGCAGGCTTTCCGTTAACCATGACCCTTCCCGCGTCACACGCTTCATTTGCCACAGTCCTGCGCTTGATCAGCCTCGATACTTTTAAAAATTTGTCTAAACGCATTTTTCTTCCTTTCTGTAAATCACCGGAAGCGCCAAACGGCACATTCCTCGATTATATTCGGCCGCCAGGATCCCGGGCAGGCCCGGGATCCGGCTCGCCGCCGATACAAAAGGCACTTACAATGGTTTTCATCGTAAGTGCCTGTTTTCTCAATCTATAGTCAATCCACAATTAGTTGATAGCGTCCTTTAAAGCCTTTCCTGCTTTGAACTTCGGAGCCTTGCAAGCTGCGATCTTCATTGTCTTGCCTGTCTGCGGGTTTCTTCCTTCTCTTGCTGCTCTCTTGCTCACTTCAAATGTTCCGAATCCTACAAGCTGAACCTTGTCGTCATTCTTAAGCTGCTCTGTAACTACATCAACAAAAGCTTTTAATGCTTTTTCAGAATCTTTCTTGGAAATTTCTGCTTTTTCGGCAATAGCCGCGATCAATTCTGTTTTGTTCATGGATAAATTCCTCCTCTTTATTGTACATACATACAATTTCTATTCTGATTATTAAAGGGGAAAATGCCCAAACGACCGCATTTTCCGCCTTTATGTATGTTATAACGGTTTAACTATGCTTTGTCAAGAATTTTCCCTGTTTTTGCAGTATTATTCTATGCCATAACCGGTTTCAGAGCGTCAGCCAGTTTTTCCTTTTCTTTCTCGGCTTCAGCCAAGTCTTTACCCAGTGTTGTGTAATATATTTTGATCTTCGGCTCAGTTCCCGACGGACGTACGATCACAGTCTCATTATTCTCCAGTTTGTAGATCAGAACATTCGCAGCCGGAAGTCCTGTCTCTTCCGGTTTCTGATAGTCTGTTACGGATACGACCTTATATCCCGCAATCTCCGTCAGCGGATTATCTCTTAATCCCTGCATGATGCCGGACATCTTGTCCATTCCGCTTAATCCCGGGAACTCAAAACTGTCAACCTTGTTCAGATAGCGTCCGTACTCGGCATAAATCTCCTCCAGCCTCTGCTTCAGAGAGCTTCCGATGCTTCTGTAATAAGCAGCCATCTCGCAGATCAGCATAGAACCGATAACCGCATCCTTATCCCGCACATATGGACCTGCAAGATATCCGTAGCTCTCTTCGAATCCGAAGATAAAACGGTCTACTTCCCCAGCATCTTCAAGCTGCGCGATCTGGTCGCCGATCCATTTGAATCCGGTCAGCACGCTGCGGAGTTCCACACCGTATTTCTCAGCAACCGCGTCTGCAAGCGGTGTGGATACGATAGATTTCACTGCCACCGGTTTCTCCGGCATTGTACCTTTCTCAATACGTCCCGCGCAGATATAGTCGAGAAGCAGTACGCCAACTTCATTTCCGCTTACCAGCTCATATGAGCCGTCCGGGCACTTCATAGCAATACCGACACGGTCAGCATCCGGATCTGTGGCCAGCATCAGATCTGCTCCGGTCTCTTTTGCAAGATTAAGCCCCTGCTCAAGAGCTGCAAAAATCTCCGGATTCGGATAGCTGCAGGTTGTAAAGTAACCGTTCGGATACTCCTGATCCGGAACGATCGTGATGTCTGTAATACCGATATCTTTCAGCACCTGTGTCACCGGCATCAGCCCGGAACCGTTCAGCGGGCTGTAAACAAGCTTAAGGCCTGCCGTCTTACAGAGACCCGGACGCACCTGACGGGATTCGATGGCATCATAGAGAGCTCTCTTGCAGTCATCGCCCACAAAACGGATCAGCCCTTCCTCAACGCCCTGCGCGAAAGACATATATTTTGCGCCTGTCAGAACGTCCGTCTTCTGGATCTCATCATATACGATAGCCGCGGCATCGTCTGTCATCTGGCAGCCGTCCGGCCCGTATGCTTTGTAGCCGTTATATTTTGCAGGATTGTGGGATGCGGTGACCATAACACCGGCATTGCAGTTATAATACCGTGTCGCAAATGAAAGTGCCGGCACCGGCATCAGTGCATCATATATTCTCACCTTAATTCCGTTGGCTGCAAGTACGCCTGCCGCCGTCTTTGCAAACACATCGCTCTTGATACGGCTGTCATAGCTGATCGCAACTGTCTGTGTTCCCCCCTGAGTCTTTACCCAGTTTGCCAGTCCCTGTGTCGCCTGACGCACCACGTAGATATTCATGCGGTTCGTACCTGCTCCAAGGACTCCGCGCAGTCCGGCTGTTCCGAACTTCAGCGCTACCGCGAAACGCTCCTTGATCTCATCATCATTTCCTTCAATTTTTGACAATTCCGGTTTCAGATCCGGATCTTCCAGATCTGCTGCCATCCAGCGTTCATACTCTTTTTGATACATTTTTACCACTCCTACCATTTTTCTATTGATTTTTTTCATGAAAAATCACAATAAATTCAGTATTAATATACCATGTTTCCGCTGAAACAGCAATAAATCTTTGTTATATACTGATGGAAAAAATATTTTCCAGAAAGGCACGTTTTTCCTCATTCTGGCGCACGGCAAGTTCCAGTTTCTCAACGTATTTCTGAGGCAGCCATGCTTTGTTCGAATAATAATAGCTGCTTGCGGTTTTCCAGAATTTTTCAGGATATGCGAGACGAAGTCCCACATACTCCTTTTCTTCCGGACTCAATTTTCTGTTATTCTCATATGCTTCAAGAATTTTATGTCCAGTTTTTTGTTTCCATGTATATTTTTCCATTATTTTTCTGACAAAATAATATAAATCTTCCACCTGAATCCCGACATGCATCCGTTCAAAATTTGTTACAGCCATATCCGATTCCGTCACAAGAAGATTGTGATAATTGTATTCTCCATGTGACAGCCTTCCATTGGAAAAGCTCTCTCTGCAGAGCGCTGTACAGCCGGAATCCTGCATCCGGATCAGAACCCGCTCCGCCAGTTGATACATTTGTTCAAAATTATCCAGAAACAGATATTCAAATTCGTTTTTCGCCACCCGTCCCCGGATAAAGCTCCTGACTTTTTTCAGTTCCCTGTTATGCCGGCAGATCTCATCCACAGGATCGCGCCCTGCCGGAACCCCTCTTACATTCACAGTTTCCGGTGTTATCTGTTCCAGTTCTCTGTGCAATATAGCAAGAGTCTCAGCCGCACGGAACACTTCTCGCTCCTGCCGTACATCACACTCTCTGCCCTGATACCATTTTTTCAGCATGTATCGCCTGCCGTCCCGTGAATTCACCAGAAGCTCCCCGTCCCTTGTGAACACAGGAGTGTCAACTTTAACATTTCCCATCGCTTCAAGGCAGCTGAGAACCATATAATAAGGGAGCGCGCTGTTCTGACATCTTCGTCTCTTTCAACAGCATCGTCCCCTCATCTGTATCGCAAAAAAACGCACCCCTTATCTTTCGGGTGCTCCTCACTTCTATATCATAATGTTCCAATACTTCCAGTTCGTATTCTTCTCTCATGGCTGCCCCCTGTCACCGCGTATTCTGACTCTCTCTAATGTATGACGGGAGCAGCCCGAGTATGATTATAAATCCAGTTTTTCTTTTACATAAGCGCAGAGTTTTTCTTTCGTGTTGCGTTCAGGATCATCGATCACATATTCCAGAAGTTCACTGAGCATACTACCCAGTTCACGTCCCGGGCGCATGCCGAGCTCCATCAGATCCCTTCCGCTCACCGCAAGCTGACGCAGTGTGATACACTCATCGTTAATAAGAATTTCCTGATACAGTTTTCTCACGGCAATGATATTTTCAATCTTCTCTCTTCTGTGATAGGGACTCTGCGCCTTAGCATCCGCCATCCTGACCGCAAGATAATACGGGAAAAGCTCCACGCCGATACGGTTCATGGCGCGCCGGACATTCCTCGGCGTAGCCTCCATCCTGTAATCGTGATAGCACACAAGTCTGGTTACTTTCTTTACCGTATCATTATCGAATTTCAGCCTGCGCATGACTTTTCTCGCAATCTCTTCACTTACCAGCGCATGTCCTTTGAAATGATCCCTGCCATTCTCATCCGTTGTTCTGACAGCCGGCTTCCCCATGTCATGGAACAGCATAGTCAGCCGGAGAATCTTATCCCTCTTTATATTTTTTAATGCATACAAGGTATGTTTCGCCACATCATATTTGTGATGAGGTGTATTCTGCTCTACTCCCACCATATCATCCCATTCCGGCAGGATAACTTTTGTAATTCCAAGCTCATATGCATCCTGGATCCGCTCCGGATGAGGCGATATAAGAAGCTTGACCAGCTCCGCCTGAATCCGCTCGGCGCTGATATTCTTCAGGGTGGGGGCCAGTTTCCTCACGGCGTCCGCCGTTTCCGGTTCAATAGGGAAGTTTAGCTGAGCGGAAAAACGCACTGCCCTCAGAATCCTCAGGGCGTCCTCGGAAAAACGCTCCTTCGGATCCCCCACGCACCGGATCAGATGATGATTCAGATCCTGCATTCCTCCGAATGCGTCTACCAGCCTCACATCATCATTGTACGCCATCGCATTGATGGTAAAATCTCTGCGCCTCAGATCTTCTTCAAGCTTATTTGTAAAATGTACTTCCTTGGGATGCCTGCTGTCCTCGTACGCCCCGTCTATCCGGTAGGTTGTCACTTCGTAGCTGTCCTTCCCAAGCAGCACAGTAACCGTGCCGTGTTCAATCCCTGTATCGATCGTTCTGCGGAACAGCTTCTTGATCTCTTCCGGGCGGGCGGATGTGGTGATATCCCAGTCCTCCGGTCTTCTGGCCAGGATTGAATCGCGCACACAGCCACCTACCGCATACGCTTCGTACCCGTGGAGCTGCAGATTATTAATGATCATCAGCACTTTTCTAGGCAAATTTATTTTCATCTGAAACTCTTCTTTCTCAAACTTTATCTCAAACAGTGCAGAAGTTTCTCCTCCCGCCTGTGACAGGAAAATATTATAACCTGCTTTTCCTGTCCACTCAACCATTTTAATACAGATTTCAGCCTTTTGTCATCATAAAAAACAAATACATCATCCAGTATGACCGGCACAGGCTCATCAGAAAGCGTTTCAGCCGCCGCCATTCTGATACAGAAATAAATCTGTTCCACAGTTCCCCTGCTCAGCCGCCCGGCAGGCATTCTCCGTTCTCCATCCCACACCGTGATCCCACGCTGACGGTCCATCTCAAGGGAGCGGTATTTCCCGTCCGTAATGGCGGAGAATATCTCAGACGCTCTTCTGCTCACTCTCCGCTCCATGCTTTCGGCAGTTATCCGTGCGGCTTTCTGCATTTCTACAGCTGCAAGCTCCAGTGCGCGGCACCGTTCTTCCAGCATTAGCTTCCTGTCGCTTTTACCGGATTCTTCGTACTGTTCTTTCACATTTTTGCACCGTATATCTTTTTCTTTCTGTTCAGAACGAATACGTTCAAGTTCCCATATTAATCGTTTTCTTTCTTCCGCGCTTTCGTTTTCATCCGCGCTGCCATAAGCTTCCGTTCCCTGTCCCGGGCGATGATCTTTCTCCGGTACGGACCGTTTTCCTGTGATTGCGGGTTTCCCGGCATTGCCTGACAGCAGCATGAATATTCCCGCCGCTATGATCAGCACCGGAACCACTGCTGTCAGAAATGCTGCAGCCGACAAGACCCATCCTGATTCCCGCCAGCTCCACAAGCTACACACCAACAGCAGAATACCCGCGCACAGGCAGACAATACCTCCGGCCATAACCCGTCTTCCATTTCCACTTACAGAATCAGACTCCTCTCTCCGAACCTTTTTTTCGCGGACACCTGTTTGCTCTGAAGCTGCCAGCGCCCTCAGCATACTTTCTTTTTCTTTATATTCTACGTCGAGCCGTCTGATATCCGCCTCCAGATATCTGCTCTCCTGAAGAAGCTTCCTGCGCTCCGCCTCGCCGGCATCATCTTCCACACGAAGTTCCCGACGGACTTCTTTCTTCCTGTCGCCGAGTATCTTGAGCGCCTGCCCCAGATCATACTCTCCGCCGCCTGTCTCGTAATAATTTGCCGCATAGTTCGCCAGTGCGTCAGAGAGTTCCTGTCCGGGTTCCGACTTAAGCTGTCCGACCGATACCGTATTATCAAAAAGCTCCGCCGTCATACCTCCCAGCAGCATTTCCAGATCTCCGTGTTCCACAGAGAGTTCTTCGCCGTCATTTTCACAGACAAGCGATACTGACTTTGCCTGGCGAGCAAAATTTCTCTCCAGTCTGAAGCTGCGGCCGCCGCAGGTAAACCGCATAACTCCCCCGTAAACTCCCGGATTATCCCACGGTTCATAGCGGCTGAAATCATCCTTTGCCGCCGCTCTGCCGCGTCCTCTCTCCATCCCGAAAAGCATTGCCCTTATAAAAGCATGCAAGGTAGTCTTTCCGTACTCATTCTCTCCGCTGATCACCTGCACGCCGTTTTTCAGATAAAAGTGCCGCTCCGACAGCTTTCCGAAATTCCTGATATACAATTCTGTTATTACCATGTGTCTCTTCCCTCACTGTCTGCTGCCTAGCAAAGCTTCCACGCCCTCACACAGGGCCTGATACTCTACACTGCCCTCCCGGCATCCGCGAAAACACTCCATATATCTTCCAAGAATCGTATCTTCATTTTCTGCATACAGCTTTTCAAAATCATAGGCAGGACTGCTCCTGTCTATAATCTCGATTATATTCTGGTTATCCGTCATCCGCTCTGTATCCAGAAGAACATCCCTGTTTCTTTTCCCTTTTAACACAATTTTGTAAATATTTTCATTTCCATATTCACTAATAAGCTCTTTGATCTGCCTTCTGATGCTTCCCGTGGTATCTTCAGGCTCTACCGTAAGATCAAGGTGAACATACTCTCTGCATGCGCACGGAACCCACTGTGTCCGTACTCCTTTTTCCGTAATCTCGCCTTTCACATAACCGTGTTTTCCCGTATCATTCTTATCGGTCGGCTCCAAAGCTCCGGCATAAATGATATGATCCTTTTTTATAATCCGGGGCTTATGAATATGCCCAAGCGCCACATAGGCAAATCCGGCTCTTTCTATACACCGGCTGTCCATCGGTATATGCTTATCGTCTCCCCCATGGGCCAGAAGAATTTCGATCGGTTCTCTGCCGCCCGCTTTAAAACCGTCATACAGCGGCCGTACGATTTCCCGGCTGTGATAGCTCAATCCGTAAACCGCTGTATGAAGCTCCGGAAAGTCCGCATACTGGGGCCTGTCACCAAAAAGCGGAAAGACGTTACCGCTCCACTGGAACGTAAGATAATTTGAGTCCTGTCTGATATAGTCATGATTTCCGGCGATAAGAGCTACTTTCGTATGTGTCAGCTCTGAAAAAAGATAATCCGCTTCCTTTAACTCCCGCACCAGAGGCTGACGATGGAACAGGTCGCCTGCGATGAGCAGAAGATCCGTCTGGTCATTCTCACATACACGGATCACACGTTCAAATGTTTCCCACAATTCCCGGGGTCTCTGATGACTGTACAGCGGACCGGCATCCGGCTGAGCCCCGAGATGTACATCTGCAATATGGATAAATTTCATAAGCCTGTTCTGCCTTCCTTTCTCTGTTTTTTTGCCGGCCGGGCCAAACACCGCGGAAATGAAAAGAGCGCATACCGGTGCTCGCGCCGGTCATACTGCGCCCTTTCCTGTCTGTAACATTACATTATTATTATTCCGTTTTTACAGCTCGCAGTTATTCACTGTTCTCGGGAACGGAATCACGTCACGGATATTTGACATACCTGTCAGATACATCACACATCTCTCGAATCCGAGACCGAATCCTGCATGTCTTGTGGAACCGTATTTTCTCAGATCCAGATAGAAGCTGTAATCCTCCTCCTTCAGTCCCAGTTCATTCATCCGGTTCAGAAGTTTGTCATAGTCATCTTCCCTCTGACTTCCTCCGATGATCTCACCGATTCCCGGCACAAGGCAGTCCACTGCCGCCACGGTCTTCCCGTCGTCGTTCTGCTTCATATAGAATGCCTTGATCTCCTTCGGATAGTCTGTCACGAATACCGGACGTTTATAAATCTGCTCGGTAAGGTATCTCTCGTGTTCTGTCTGAAGATCGCACCCCCATGATACCTTATACTCAAACTTGTCATTGTTCTTCTCAAGAAGCTTAATTGCCTCTGTATATGTGATGCGCGCAAAATCAGAATTCGCCACATTATTAAGTCTTTCAAGCAGGCCCTTGTCCACAAAAGAATTAAAGAAGTTCATTTCCTCCGGCGCATTCTCCAACACATAATTAATGATGTATTTGAGCATATCCTCAGCCAGATCCATATCATCTTCCAGATCTGCAAATGCGATTTCCGGCTCGATCATCCAGAACTCCGCCGCATGGCGCGTAGTATTGGAATTCTCCGCGCGGAATGTAGGTCCGAACGTGTAAATGCTGCGGAAAGCCTGCGCGTAAGTCTCGCCGTTGAGCTGACCGCTTACAGTAAGGCTTGTCTCTTTTCCGAAGAAATCCTTTGTGTAATCTACCGTGCCATCCTCATTCTTCGGCACATTCTCCATATCCAGAGTAGTCACACGGAACATCTCCCCTGCGCCCTCGCAGTCACTTCCCGTGATCAGCGGTGTATGGACATACACAAATCCTCTCTCCTGGAAGAACTTGTGAATTGCATAAGCTGCCAGTGAGCGCACACGGAATACAGCCTGAAATGTATTTGTTCTCGGACGCAGATGGGAAATCGTCCTCAGATATTCAAAGCTGTGGCGCTTCTTCTGCAGCGGATAGTCCGGCGCGGACGCACCCTCAACCTGTACCTCATCCGCCTGAATCTCGAACGGCTGCTTTGCCTGCGGGGTCGCCACAAGCGTACCTGTCACAATAATTGCCGCTCCTACATTTAGTTTGGAAATCTCGGCAAAATTCTCCATCTTATCATGATAAACAACCTGAAGCGGCTGGAAATAAGAGCCGTCATTTACCACGATAAATCCGAACGTCTTGGAATCACGGAGACTGCGCACCCATCCGCCGACTGTGACCTTCTTGTCAAGATATGCTTCCCTGTTCTTAAATAACTCCCGAATCGTTGTCAGTTCCATATCAAAAACTCCTTATCGCAATATTCACACAATAGTATAACACCGCAGATGGCCGCCGTAAACAAAAGAATTCAGCGTTATCAGTTATTATCGCTTAATTCTTCCCACTCTATCTTTCCTATCTCATACACTGCCGTAACACCGTCTTTATAGCTTATAACAAGAATCATTTGATAGCTTCGCGTGAAATCTTCACCGTTACGGATTCCGCTGATTCTCGTCTCACACCTGACTCTTCCCAGATCCTTATTGTTATACCTTGTAACAGTAGCACTTGCCACGGCAGTCTTTGTCTGATTGATCGTCACCTCCGCATCATCAGCATAAAAAGATTCCCTGTCGCTCTTCACTTTTTCCAGGTCATCTTCGGAAACAATACTTTCATACAGCCCCTGATCTATCAGATCTCTTGTCTTCTTATCCAAACTGCTGTCAACAAAGAGAGTACTTCCTGCCCAGTCATTAATTCCCTCAGTAATATCATCAATCTCTTCATCTGTATATGACACATCGGAATCCGGCAGACTCTCGTACAGACTCCCATAGCTTTCAGAATCGATAACAAGCGGCTTGACACTATCTTCAGATGAATCATTCTTCTTATTATCCCCCGAGCAGCCCGCCAGACTGCAGCAGATTAACACCCCTGTAATAATACAACTTATCCACCGTTTCATTTTATTTTATTACCTCCAAAAAAATATTGCCAAAAACATATATGCTTTTGGCAATATTTTTTAAATTATGTAATTATCCCTTGGGAGAATAGGACAAACTATTTAGTACGTTTTCTAGCCAAAACTCCGATAATAGCTGCAAGGCTTAATCCGCCTGCCGCAACAGGGATAACCGGTGATGTTGTATCACCTGTCTGCGGTGCTCCATCTTTGTTATCACTGTTTGTCTTATCTGCTTTTGTATCGTTTACCTTAGTTTCGTCTTTGACTGTATCTGCTTTTACGTCATCTCCGCTCTGAGTATCGTCTGTGATAACCGGATCCTCTGTTGCAGAAGGATCTTCCGGTGTCGTCGGATCTTCTGTTAAAGGCTCCTCCGGTGTTGTCGGATCGGACGGCTCTTCAGAAGCAATCTTCTCAACGATCATTGTATGTCCGCCTACTGAACCATACGGAATCTCGATATCTGTAATCTGATCAACACCCTCTGCAAGCTGGTATCCTTCCGGAAGCTGGAATGCTTCACCAAGAGCGAATACGTATGTATCATCCGGTGATCCCGGAACACCTGCTTCACATGTCACCTTATCGATCACATTTCCGTCAACATCCTCGAATGTTACTGTAAGGACTGTCTCTCTCATTTTCAGAGTGATATCATAGTGAGCGCCGTTTTCCACGAAGAAATCGCCTGTTACGATCAGCTCATATCCCACAGGCAGATCAAGCTCGCTGTAGTTTGCGATTCCGTCTCCGTCCTCGTCTACGAAGTAATCTCCGCCGCCGAGTACGTTACCTGCTTCATCCTTAAATGTCACATTGATGATCGTCGACTCCGGAATCTTCTTCAGCTCGACTGTGTAGGACTTGCTGGGTATTACGAAGAAGTCACCTGTTACAACCAGCTCATATCCTTCCGGAAGTGTAAGCTCGCTGTAGTTTGCGATTCCGTCATCATCCATATCTACGAAGTAATCTCCGCCGCCAAGATTGTTGCCATTCTCATCAACATATACAACGTTGATGATCGTTCCATCAATCTCTTTATTCAGTGTGATCTCGTATGTCTTAGTTGTATCTACGAAGAAATCGCCTGTCTCTTTCAGCTCATATCCTTCCGGAAGTGTAAGCTCATCATAGTTTGCGATTCCATCTCCGTCCTCATCTACAAAGAAGTCTCCGCCGCCAAGGTTCTTTCCGCCTTCGCTCTTGAATACTACATGAATGATAGCAGCACCTTCTCTGTTAAGAACGATGTCATAGTGCTGACCCTCTGTTACGAAGAAGTCACCTGTTACATTCAGTTTGTAGCCAACCGGAAGAGCCAGCTCGCTGTAGTTTGCGATTCCGTCTCCGTCAAGATCTACCACGTAATCTCCACCGCCAAGGCTGTTGCCCTGAGGATCTGTGTAAGAAACATTGATGATTGTTCCCTTGTTGATCTTCTCTACGTTAACCACTAATTTTCCATTCTCTTCAGCCATGAAGTCACCGCTTACTGTCATTTTATAGCCAGCCGGTACATACTGAGCAAGTACGGAATAATTCTGTACACCTTCCGGTACAAAGTAATCCCCGCCTGCTACCACCTTATCGCCATCTTTGAACTGGATGTTCATAATAACTTCTGTAGAGATTCTTTCTACACGAACTACTTCTTTTCCGCCTTCTGTTACCATAAAGTCGCCGCTTACTGATAATTTGTAACCCTCCGGTACATACTGCTCAAGTATAGAATAGTTCTGTACGCCTTCAGGAAGGAAGTAATCTCCACCTGCTACTACCTCATCTCCATCCTTGAACTGTACTTTCATGATAACATCTGTACTGATTTTCTTAATAGAGACCTCTAAATGTGCGCCGTCTTCTGCCATGAAGTCACCACTTGTTGTCATCTTGTAGCCTTCCGGTACATACTGAGCAAGTACAGAATAGTTCTGTACTCCTGCCGGTACTGTATAATCCCCGCCTGCTACTACTTCATCTCCACACTTGAACTGGATATTCATTGTAACAGTTTCCGCTGTCTCTTCAGCGTGTACAACTGCTGCCCCGTTGGACATTACCGGTGACAGGCTTGTAGCAGCCATCGCTATAGCCAATGCCGCAACGAGACATCCCTTTAATAACTTCTTTCTATACATTGCCTTCTCCTCCAATTTTCTCCCCATCAGGAACATTAAATTTTAAATATTGAAACTCACTAATCTTTCTGCCAATCTGAATATTCCCGTAATTTTCCTAAGTTTCCATATTTAAGCAATACTCATTGTACCCCCCTATATTTTTGTCAACAGTTTTTCCACATTTATCCATTATTTTTTTCACACATTTCTCACACT
>OLIH01000828.1_pt1 | contig 12964 bp, 13 predicted proteins | sample 1609721 | NCBI WGS metagenome assembly OLIH01 (sample SAMEA4350157, study PRJEB24818) | metagenome | biome: human; feature: gut; material: faeces | place: Denmark | collected 2013-09
TCATAACGGGATACCGCGCACAGGAGACGGAAAAGAGTCTTATAAAGCTGGGCGCGGCTTTCTTAAGGTGCGGGGATTATGAAAATGTGCAGATGCTCGACCTTGCGGTTCAGGGATTCCGGTATCTGAAGAAGTGCAGCCGGATATTTTTCTGTCCGGCGGACGTGCCGCTTTTTGCGGAAGACACGCTGAGAACGATGACGGAGTGTGCAAAAGCCCGGCAGGCCCGGATCGTGATTCCTGTTTATAAGGAAAGAAAAGGGCATCCGGTTCTGATCGATACCGGTCTGACGGAAGTGATCGCGGCTTACAGAGGGGAGCGGGGACTGAAAGGCGCCCTCGATGCTTCCGGAGCGGAAATATGTCTTCTTCCGGTAAAGGACGAGGGAGTGCTTGTGCGCGCCCGCAGGGAGGATCATTTTGAAGAACTGGCTTCCGGAGAAAAACAGGCGGAGATCCGCCCGAAAGTGAAGCTCCAGCTTATGAGAAACGAGCCGTTCTTCGGCCCCGGTATGATGGTGCTGTTAAAGCAGATCGACGTACTAGAAAATGTGCGGGAAGCCTGTGAGAAGGCTGGAATGTCCTACAGCAAAGGCTGGTCGCTGATTCGGACCGCAGAGAAAGAACTGGGGCGTCCGGTGGTGGAGCGAAGCCCCGGAGGGAAGAGCGGAGGCACTGCGCAGGTGAGCCTGGAAGGGCATATGCTTATGGAACGGTATGAGCGGCTGGAGAGAGAGATCATGGAATATGCGGAGAAAAAGTACCGGGAAATCTTCACAGGGGAAGCGTGATCCGGAAGTTCCGTTTTATTTTGGGTTCCGATTGTTTTTTAAAAAATAATCGGTTATACTTAAAGAAAAGAAACGTGCGTATACGGGAGCGGAGGCGGATGAACGGTATGAAGAAAAGGATATTTGCGGCAGTGCTTGCAGGAGCAGTGATGTTGTCAGGGGCAGGATGCGCCGGAAGTCCGGATGAAGGCGGCAAAGGTTCCGGAGGGACTCAGGAGGAGACGGAGATACAGGTATTCATCGCGGCGAGCCTTAATACAGTAATGACGGAGCTTGCCGATCTGTACAATGAAGAACATCCGGAAGTAAAGATTACATATAATCCGGACAGTTCCGGCACGCTGCTGACACAGATCGAGGAAGGATACGAGTGCGATATTTTCTTCTCGGCAGCCCAGAAGCAGATGGACGACCTTGAAGCGGACGGTCTGATGGTCGAAGGCACAAGAGCTGATGTGGTCAACAATCAGGTCGTTGTAGTTTCATTAAAAGACAGCGGAACGAAAGTGACGGGACTTGAGAATCTGGGCGAGGCGGAGAGTGTCGCTCTGGCAGGAGGCAGTGTGCCGGTGGGAAGGTATACGAGACAGGCGCTTATTAATCTCGGTATACTGCCAAAGACAGATGATCCGGCTTCTATTACAACGGAGGAAGTCTCGGAGGCTCTCGGCGGTGTGGAAATCAGCGAGCAGGACAATGTGAGCAAAGTGCTGACGGCAGTCGCAGAGGGATCCTGTGAAGTGGGAACGACTTATTATTCTGATACATACGGATATGAGGATCAGCTTGACATCCTTCAGACCGTAAGCTACGATCTGACAGGCGACGTGATCTATCCGATCGCACGCGTGGTAAATGAGGAGGCGGACGACGCGCAGACAGCAGCGGCAGAAGATTTTCTCGAGTTTATTCTTTCAGATGAAGCGAAAGCTGTATTTGAGTCCTACTATTTTGATACGAATGTATAAGTATGATGCAATTGTATAAATAAAATAGCGTACAAAGGGAGAAGTTATGGAAGAAATCATGCAGATAGTAAAAGACCTGGACTGGAGCCCGCTTTTTATATCACTGAAGACCGGAGTGGTGGCGACGTTTATCTCGTTTTTCCTCGGGATATTTGCCGCCAGGAAAGTAGTTAAGGCGACGCCGGGAAAGAAGGCGGTCATTGACGGCATTCTCACCCTGCCCATGGTGCTGCCTCCTACAGTGGCCGGTTTCTTCCTGCTTCTTCTGTTCAGCAGGAGAAGACCGCTTGGGGAATTTCTGTTTGAACAGTTTGATTTTAAGGTTGTGCAGACATGGCTCGGATGTGTGATCGCGGCGACGGTCATTGCATTTCCGCTCATGTACAGAAATGCCCGCGCGGCCATGGAGCAGATCGACATGAACCTTGTCTATGCGGGGCGTACACTTGGCATGTCGGACACAAAGATATTCTGGACGGTCATTGTGCCGACGGCAGGACCGGGTATCGCATCGGGCACTATTCTTACGTTTGCGAGAGCGCTGGGCGAATACGGTGCTACTTCCATGCTGGCAGGAAATATACCGGGCAAGACAGGGACCATTTCGCAGAAGATCGCCATGGTCATTCAGGACGGAGACTACCTCACCGCCGGAATCTGGGTGGCGGTTGTGATGATTATAGCATTTCTTGTGATCTTCCTGATGAACCTTATATCAGGAAAGAAGATGAAGCATATCGGGAGGTGGTAGGTCATGGCGGTCACAGTAGAGATTAAAAAGAAACTGGATAATTTCCGGCTGGATATCAGCTTTCGCAGTGATGCACGCTGGATCGGAATTCTCGGCGCTTCCGGCTGCGGAAAGAGCATGACGCTGAAAAGCATCGCGGGAATTGAACTGCCGGATGAAGGTCATATCGAGGTGGAAGGCAGGACATTTTTCGACAAGGAAAAGAAGATCAACCTGAAGCCGCAGCTGAGAAATGTAGGATATCTGTTCCAGAATTACGCCCTGTTTCCGACAATGACAGTGGAGAAAAATATAGCTGCGGGATTAAAGGGCAGCAGACAGGAGAAAGAAGCGCGTGTCCGTGAGATGGTGGAGAAGTTCCGCCTTCAGGGGCTGGAAAAGAGACTGCCCGGACAGCTCTCCGGCGGACAGCAGCAGAGAGCGGCGCTGGCCCGTATCATGGCCTATGAGCCGGAGATGATCCTTCTGGACGAGCCCTTCTCCGCTCTTGATATGTATTTGAAAGACCAGCTTCAGAGAGAGCTTGCAGAGATGCTTGAGGATTATGGGGGAACGGTGATCATGGTATCTCATAACAGGGACGAGGTCTACCGATTCAGCGAGGAGCTGCTCGTTATCGATCAGGGGAAGATAGAAGTGGCAGGAGAGACAAAAGAAATCTTCCGTAATCCCGTGAGCAGGGAAGCGGCGCGTCTGACCGGGTGCAAGAACTTCTCGAAAGCCCGCCGGATCGACGCCCATACGGCAGAAGCAGAAGACTGGGGCGTTACACTCACCACCCGGCGGGAGATACCGGAGTACACAGAGTATATCGGTTACCGGGCGCACGACTTTATTCCGGTCTGGAACCCTGAACGTACCGGAAAGAACGGAACTGACAAGGACGACGGCAGCCCATGCGATATGCTGCCGTTCGAACCAGAGAGCAGCGCTGAACTGCCCTTTGAAAAGAATTATTACATAAAAACAAAAGTGACGGTGTGTTGGTTCGTGCAGAGAGAGCGCATGCAGGAACTGGAGGAAAAAGGAATACCGGATTATCTGGCATTTGACGAGGAAAAACTGCTGTTTCTCAGGTAAAGAAAACATGGTTTTCCGGAAATGAAAATTGTTGGTTAAAATTTGTAAAACAGTATTTACAAGATGCCCTTTCTGTTATATAATCTGCCCTTGGATTTTGAGAGACAGTTCAGTCATCTGATGTCAGGAGATGAGTTCTGGACTGTTATGACTTGTAACGGAAAGGGTGTTTTTATGAAGGCGGTTCAGCATGATATGACATCGGGAAGCCCGATGAGGATTATACTTAATTTTACTCTGCCGATTTTTATCGGAAATGTTTTTCAGCAGTTTTATAATATGGCGGACGCGGTGATCGTCGGAAAATTTGTAGGGACGAAAGCGCTCGCTGCAGTGGGAAGTACAGGAACGATCATGTTTCTGATCTATGGATTTGTGGTCGGGATGACTGCAGGATTTACGGTACTTACCGCCCAGAAATTCGGCGCCGGAGATATGTCGGCCATGCGCCGGACCGTCGCGGGAGCTTCAATCCTCTCGCTGATCATCGGGGCTGTCCTTACGGCGGCGTTTATGCTGTTCATGAAGCCGTGGCTGATGGTGATGAACACCCCGTCGGATATATTTGCGGACGCATATGCGTATATCATGATCATAAGCGGCGGTATTCTGGCGCAGATGCTGTATAACCTTCTGGCAAGTATTTTGAGAGCGCTGGGCAACAGCAAGGTGCCGCTTTATTTCCTGATTCTTTCGGCGCTGCTTAATATTGTGCTGGACCTTGTGCTTATCATTACATTCCATATGGGAGCAGCAGGAGCTGCCGTTGCGACTGTGATCTCTCAGGGGGTATCCGGACTTCTGTGTCTGGTATATATCGTGAAGAAAGTGCCGATGCTCCATATGAGCAGGACAGACTGGCATGTGTCCGGCAGCCTTTTGAAGACACAGGTGGGAATCGGTATCCCTATGGCGCTGCAGTACTCGATCACTGCCATCGGAACCATGATGGTACAGTCCTCTCTGAATATACTGGGATCTACTCTTGTGGCGGCCTATACTGCCGCGGGAAAGATCGAGCAGATTGTGACACAGGCATATGTGGCTATGGGAACCACGATGGCTACATACGGAGCCCAGAATATGGGAGCAGGCGATGTGCCGCGTATCCGTCAGGGCTTCAAGGCGTGTACGATAATCGGAATCATTTATTCAGTGATCGCGGCCGTTCTTGTGATGACAGTGGGAAAATATATGACGTACCTGTTTGTATCGGATGACGTGGAATTGATCATGAATTCGGTAGACATTTACCTGAGATGTGTGGGGATCTTCTTTATTCCGCTTGCAGTCGTTAATATCTATCGAAACGGAATTCAGGGCCTGGGATACGGTCTGCTTCCCATGATGGCAGGCGTAGCTGAACTGATCGGAAGAGGTGTTGTCGCAGTGATCGCTGCGGGACAGAAGAGTTATCTGGGAGTATGTCTTGCCAGCCCTGCAGCTTGGATACTGGCGTCGGCTCTTCTGATAGTTATGTATTACTATATTGTAAAGGTTGATCTCAAAAAAATATTCCCGGGCAGAAATGCCGGGAATGATGTATAAAAACGCTTTTGAAATTGAAAAGCTGTAGTTTTTAGGCGAAGTCCAATGGCCATACGAACAGCTGTCCATACAGCCATTGTCTTCTTTTTTCATAGTCTGAGGATAGCAGAAAATTGTGAATCCATTGTGACAATATATGGAAGAAAATTTAAAGAATATAAAAAGAAAATAAACTCCTCAAATGGAACCGGCGATGGTATGCATCATGTCCTGAAGGGCTTTGCTCCATCGCTCTTTTTCTGCCTCATACCGCTCGTTCAGCCAGTCCATTGCCTGATCCATTCCCTCGTCGGAGAGGGGGAATGTAGCGCTTTCTTTCTCTTCCTCCGGCGTCTGCTCAAAGCACCATGGCTCCGGATAGACCCAGACAGTAAAGGTAGTGCTGCTTTTGCCGTCATCACCGTTCATAAAATAACGCATGCCGTTATGGCTTCCGGAAAACGGCTCTTTTTTCAGCCCACCGTAAGGTACAAGTCTTTTGTCGATCATTATGTATAAATCCTTTCTGTCGGAAAATCCTATTCCGGCGTGCACACATTCTTCTAAGAAAGATTGCTGTGCACGCCGCCTGTTTTTCTATTATATCACTGTGCGGCAATCGCTGCAAACTGTGTTGTGACGAGATCGTCATATGGAACCCGTTCTTCCAGTTCGCCGGCGCTCTCGAGGATATCCTGAAGCAGTTCAAAGCTGCTCTGCTCAAATATCAGATTGCTCTTCCACGTATCCTGATCGTAGTAGCGCGTTACGATCGTTGTGATTGTCTCCAGATCAGTCTCCGGGAACTGGGGCTCTATAACCGCCGCAATTTCTTCGGGAGTATGCTCCTGTACATAATCCATGCCTTTCTGGAGCGCATTGGTGAAGCCTTGGATGATATCGGGATTTTCATCGATGTAGCTCTTCTTCGCGCTGAATGCCGTGTAAGGCACGTATCCGCTGTCCTCGCCGAGAGAGGCGACTACATAGCCTTTTCCCTCGGATTCGAGTGTAGTGGCGCCCGGTTCAAACTCAACGGTGAACTCACCCTGACCTTCCGCAAATGCGGCGGCAGTGGAACCGAAGTCAATATTCTGGTTGATCTCCAGATCTGTTTCGGGATCAATGCCGTTTTCTTTCAGAATATATTCAAATACCATTTCAGGCATACCGCCTTTGCGTCCTCCGAGCACGAGATGCCCTTTCAGATCTTCCCATTTAAAGTCAGGCATCTCTTCGCGTGCCACAAGGAAGTTGCCCGCGCGCTGGGTAAGCTGGGCAAAATTAACCACGTAGTCCGTAGCGCCTTCCGCATATGTGTAGATAGACGCCTCAGAACCCATGAATCCGATATCAGCTTCGCCTGAGATGACGGCGGTCATTGTTTTATCCGCGCCAAATCCGCATACGAGATCCAGATCGATCCCTTCCTCTTCGAAATAACCTTCTTCAATCGCCACATACATAGGCGCATAGAAGATGGAATGAGCCACTTCATTTAATGTTACCTGTGTCAGTTTCGGACCGGCCTCCGGTTCTTCCGTGGTCTCCCCTGATGCATCGTCTTCTGCAGCAGGTGAATTAGTCGCAGTTTTCTGTGAACAGCCGACAAAAAGTGAGATACAGAGAACGACGGCGGTCAGACCCGCCAAAATTCGCTTTTTCATATTTCCTCCATGATCTGCATTTAATAAATTCCTTACAATATATGTGGAGGAGAAAGAAAATGTGCAATCCGGTATCGCAGCCAAGTTCCTGGCTCATTGCAATTGCAAAAAAAGAGATGCCGCAGATTTACGGCATCTCTGTGGGTCGTATTCAGTTTTTATGATCAGTCATCGTAATCGTCGTCTGCATAATCATCTTCAAACGCGTCATCGTAATCATCGTCGTCATAGCCGCCGCCACGTGAAGTGATGGCAAGGATGAGAGAGATCACAGCCAGTACGGCGCATGCGATTGCGGCGATAAGAAGCTGCAGGTCATCGCCCCTCTGGATAAACGCGAATACGGCGCTTCCCAGATAGAATATCATCGGAAGAAGGAACGCGAAGATCGTATTCTTCTTCTGCATGATAAAGTAGAGCAGAGCGGATACAAGCATGCAGAGCGCAAGGATCACAAATGTCATGCCGGAAGATACGGCGCCGCCTTCTGAGGTATCAGCCAGGCCGGTTACGAATCCTCTGTAGATAAAGTAAGCAAAGCCTGCCAGAGAGATGATACCGAGAATGATACGCATCGGACGGAATCTCGGCTCATCATCGTAGTACTCGTCATCATCGTACTCATCAGGTTCTTCTTCGTATTTTTTATTCTGCGTGTTTCTTCTGATCTCTCCGGTCTCGTCTTCCAGCTGTTTCTTTTTCTTCTTATTAACGGCTTTTTTATCGATCGTACCGGTTTCCAGCATATCCCCGTAGCTCTTACGCGCTGCCTTTTCATGTTTTGTACGAACTTTTTCCGGAGGAATGTTGCTGTAACGCTTTTCATCTTCCGGTTCGGAAGATTCAGCATGTCTCTTTCTTACCGGTTTCTTTGCCGGTTCTGCGGAAGCCTCTGCTTCCGGTCTCGGGCGGCGCTTCGGAGCCGGTTTTCTTACCGGTTCGTCTTCCTGCCCGGAAGCCCTTCCGGCCGGAGCCTTCTTCTTCGGCGCTGCTTTTCTGACGGGGGCTTCCTGATCTTCGGCAGCTTTTTTGACAGGCGCTTTCTTTTTCGGCGCTGCTTTTCCGGCAGACGCAGCCTGTTTTGGCGCGGCCTTCTTTTCGGGAGCCTCTTTCTTCGGTACTGCTTCTTTTACAGGTACTTCACGGGAAGCGGCATTTTCTTTGGCAGGCGCTTCCTTTTTAGCGGACGCTTCCTGTGCCGCTTTCTTTGCAGCGGCACGTTTTGCGCGCTGTTTATCAAGATTCCACTGTTTTTTACAGTCGCGGCAGATAGCATATTCATTAAAGATCGGATCACCGTTTTCATTGGTGCCAATCTGTTTGTTCCGCAATTCAAGCTCTTTTCCACATATTGGACACTTCATAAATTTATACTCCTCTCTTTTGTTGAACAAAATTTACAACAAATTTATTATAACATTAAGAGAGGGTAAGAACAATGAAAAATTGCAATATCTGACCGGTTTTGTCGAATTATTTCCTGGAATTCTGATAAGATTTTGATGAATCCGCACGAGATTTCGGCTGGGGAAGAAACTGGCAGATATCGTTGTAGGATTCGATTTCCGCATCGTTCTGCGGAAGGGACGGAATCAGCCCTGTGAAGTCCATGGCAGACGCCGCGTTTGCAAGGTAATCGTAGTCGTCGATCAGTTCTTTTGGTTCTTTTTTTGTATCTTTCAATTTTTTCACCTCGGTTATTATTCTCTCCCGGCGGAAAAATTGTATTCTGGAAGAAATATGCTATAATGTTCAGGGATTATTTATAGAAAAACATGAGGTGAAAGAATATGAAATTTGTAGCTGACACACATTCGCATACACTGGCAAGCGGCCATGCATACAGCACGATCAAGGAGATGGCAGCTGCGGCAAAAGCAAGAGGATTGCAGGCACTCGCGCTTACGGAGCACGCTCCTGAAATGCCGGGAACATGCGGTATTTTCTATTTTCAGAATCTTGATGTAGTGCCGAGAGAGTGCAACGGTGTCCGGCTTCTGATGGGAGCGGAAGTCAATATCATGAATCCGGACGGAGAAATAGATATTCCGGAGGAGACATGCAGGGAAATGGATATTGTCGTGGCAAGTATGCACACTCCGTGCTATGGGACTGACCATACTCCTGAGGAAAATATCAGGGCCTATGTGGAAGTGATGAAGAAACCATACGTCAATATCATCGGACATCCGGACGACGGAAGATTTCCGTTTGATTATGAGATACTTGTAAAAACAGCAAAGGAGACAGGCACTCTTCTGGAGATCAACAACTCTTCCATGCGTCCGGCGAGCAGCAGGGTCGGCACAAGGGAGAATATCCTGACTATGCTGGATCTGTGCAAGCAGTACGAGGTGCCGGTGACAACGGGAAGCGACGCCCATGTGGATGTGGATGCGGGCAATTTCTGCAATGTGAGCGAGATCCTTGCCTACTGCAATTTCCCCGAGGATCTTGTGGTGACGACTGATCTGGAAAAGCTGAAACCGTATCTGAACTGTTTTAAATCATTGTAAGATATTTTCATAAAATAAAGTGGTGGACTTTAAAAGTTTAATGTGCTAAAATATAACAGTAGTCTGAAGTGAGGTTCCTGATTCGGACATTTCGATACAGAAATAATGCTTCAGACAAATTTTATGCTACCGGTTGAAAAGGAGATAGGGGTAATATGAGTAAGAAAATAAGGACAGAGGCTGTTGACAGTCTTTTTGAAGCCGTGCTCAGCCTGAAAAATAAAGAAGAATGTTATATATTTTTTGAAGATATCTGTACGATCAATGAACTTCTCTCGCTGTCACAGAGATTTGAAGTCGCTAAAATGCTCCGTGAGCAGAAGACATATCTGGAAATTGCAGAGAAGACCGGGGCGTCGACTGCTACGATCAGCAGGGTGAACCGTTCTCTCAATTATGGAAATGACGGATACGACATGGTGTTTGAGCGGATCGGGAAATCTGATTCCGATGAAAAAGAAGAGTAGACGGAAAAAAGGCCGGAAATTACGGAACTGTAATAGACAGACGTAATCCCGGCTGTTATTTTTTTATTCGTCTTTTTCCTTTGCGGCAAGCTCATCGATGATTTTCTCGATCATCATCTTTTTCAGATATACGTCAAAGCTTAGGCTGCATATAAACGCAAAGAGTCTGAGTTCGTCCTGCTCCCGCCCTTCAGGTACATTGTCAAATGCGGACATAGACTTTTCATAAGCTTCCCTGACTGAAGATTTCATAGGTTCGATGCGTGACTTCTCCATCTCACAGACTTCGCTGTAGATGTCGGAAAGCTGGACCGGATTGTCCCCGGAAAAGTATTTCTCACGCAGCGGCTCCAGTACGGTCTCGATATCCTTGATCGAAAGGATATTCTTAAAGTAATATATCAGGATCAGAAGAAGCATATGCTCACGTGAATATTTTTTCTTGACAGACGGTGGAAGAAGATTATTCTTTGTATAGTTGTTGATCATCGTCTTTGTCAGTATCTTGTCTTCACTGTAACGTTTGGTCGAAGCAAAATGGTCGTCCATAAATGTAGTGACCTGATCCATATATAAATCTATATTAGGAATCTCTTCCGGACGGATATAGTCTACATGGTCGAGACTGTCAAGGATACTGTTCAGTATATCATTTGTATCGATTTTCATATTATCACCCCAATGTGTTCATTATATAGTATTGAAAACCGGATGACAAGCGGAAAATAGATGAATGGCCGCGTTGACAGAAATCTTTTGTCTATATTATAATTACGGTCACAGCTGTTTTCCACATATGGCGGGAAACAGGTTTTACAATATTTCTTCAGAAAACTGACAGTTACAGAATAAGGAGCACCAAATGAGCATATATGATACATTGAATGAACCTCAGAGAGAGGCGGTCCGGCATACGGACGGGCCCCTTCTGATCCTTGCGGGCGCCGGCTCGGGCAAGACAAGAGTCCTGACTCACCGCATTGCTTATCTGATCGAGGAACTGGGAGTCAATCCGTGGAATATTCTTGCCATTACATTTACCAATAAAGCGGCGGGCGAGATGAGACAGAGAGTGGATAATCTGGTGGGCTTCGGTTCCGAGAGCATATGGGTGAGCACATTTCACTCTATGTGTGTGCGGATCCTGCGAAGATTTATAGACAGGCTCGGATATGACAGCCGTTTTACGATCTATGATACGGACGATCAGAAGACGCTGATGAAAGCAGTGTGCAAAAAAGTCGATATTGACACGAAGCAGTTTAAAGAGAGAATGCTGCTCTCCGTGATCTCATCAGCAAAGAATGAGATGATCCTGCCGGAAGAGTTCGAGCTGAATGCAGGAGGAGATTTCGCACAGCTTAAGATTGCAAAGGTATACAGGGAGTACGAGGCGCAGCTTAAGGCGAACAATGCGCTTGACTTCGACGACCTTCTGGTGAAGACAGTACAGCTTCTCCAGACACAGCCGGATGTGCGGGAGAATTATCAGGAGCGGTTCCGTTATATTATGGTGGATGAGTATCAGGATACGAATACCGTTCAGTTCAAGCTGGTCAGCCTCCTGGCAGGAAAATACAGAAATCTCTGTGTGGTCGGAGACGACGACCAGTCGATCTATAAGTTCCGCGGGGCCAATATCCGTAATATTCTCGACTTTGAGAAAGAATATCCGGACGCGAAAGTGATCAAGCTGGAACAGAACTACAGATCCACGGGGAATATTCTGAACGCGGCGAACGGCGTGATCAGCAACAATAAAGGAAGAAAAGACAAGACACTCTGGACGGCCAACGGCGAGGGAGAGAAGATCAGCTTAAGACAGTTTGATACTGCCTATGACGAGGCTGAATTTATCGCCGAGGATATCAAAAAAGAGGTGCGGGACGGAGCGTCATATAACGATAACGCGGTCCTTTACCGGACAAACGCACAGTCCCGCCTTCTGGAAGAAAAATTTATTGCCATGAATATTCCTTATAAGATCGTGGGCGGCATCAATTTCTATGCCCGCAGGGAGATCAAGGACATTCTGGCGTATTTGAAGACCGTGGACAATGGACAGGACGACCTGTCTGTGCGCAGGATCATTAATGTGCCGAAAAGAGGTATCGGCCTTACGACGATCAACCGTATTCAGGAGTCGGCTGACGAGCGGGGGATCAGCTTCTATGAAGCACTGCTGGCGCCGGAGATGATACCCGGAGCAGGCCGCAGCGCGTCAAAACTGGACTCCTTTGCAGCGCTGATCGAGTATTTCAAAGGACAGGCGGAAAAGGAAAGCCTGACCGATCTGTTAAATGAAATCCTGGATATGACGGGGTATGCCCAGAATCTTGAGGCGGACGATGAGATAGACGCAGAGAGCCGGCTGCAGAATATCGAGGAACTTCTGAATAAGGCGGCAGCCTATGAGGAAGACTGTGAAGACAGGGGAGAAAAAGCGACACTGAGTGGATTCCTTGAGGAAGTAGCTCTTGTGGCTGATATCGACAGCCTGGAAGAAGATCAGGATTATGTCGTGCTTATGACGCTGCACAGTGCAAAAGGTCTGGAATTCCCTCATGTCTATCTTGCGGGAATGGAGGACGGACTCTTTCCCAGCTATATGACGATCACGGGCGATGACCCGGAAGAGCTGGAAGAAGAACGCAGACTCTGCTACGTAGGCATTACAAGAGCAGAGCAGCAGCTGACCCTGACCTGCGCGCGGAAAAGAATGGTGCGAGGGGAAACAAAGTACAACAATATTTCCCGTTTTGTCAGCGAGATTCCGCCGGAGCTGCTCGATACAGGCAGAAGTAGCGCAGAAAGGGAAGGTGGTTCTGGTTTTGAAAATACAGACGGCATTGGGAGAGGCTCATTTGTCGGGACAGGCAGAGGCGGGAGCTTCGGAAAAGCATATGGTGTTGCGGAGAAAAAGCCTCTTACAGCATTGACGAAAGGTAGCCAGCTCACTGCACAGAAGAGCGGAAAACTGTCTTACGGCGTGGGCGACCGTGTCCGCCATGTAAAATTCGGAGAAGGAACTGTCCTTGATATCAAAGAGGGCGGAAGAGATTTTGAAGTGACTGTAGAGTTTGAGACGGTGGGCGTGAGAAAAATGTTTGCTATGTTTGCCAAATTGGTGAAAGTATCCTAAAAATCTAAACTAATAGTTTAATTGGAGTCAGTTGAAGGAGATATAGATGTATTCA
>OLIH01000829.1_pt1 | contig 12940 bp, 7 predicted proteins | sample 1609721 | NCBI WGS metagenome assembly OLIH01 (sample SAMEA4350157, study PRJEB24818) | metagenome | biome: human; feature: gut; material: faeces | place: Denmark | collected 2013-09
ATATAGTACTCGGCCGCTTCGGTATCGCCTGCTCCCATGCACTGTCCGATCACCGTGACAAAGGCAAGCCCCAGAGCGGTTCCCATCAGCGCCGCAACGGACCAGAAACTCTGGGCCACCCCGTTAGCCGCGATCTGCACGGTTCCGAAAAGAGCCGTGATACTGCTGAGTGCTACTTTCGTGAGCTGGAACAGCCCGTTCTCAATTCCGTTTGGCACCGCGATCCCAAGGATCCGCTTTACCATGCTGCCTTCCCAGTAGAAAACATTTTTCCATTTAAGACGGACACGGACAGAGTCGGAAAGGGGTTCCGCTCTCTGTTTCCTGCATTTCTGAGTCTCATGCTTCTCCTTTCGGAAACAGAGTACCAGAATGACCACCGCGGAAAATGTCCTGGCAATCAGCGACGGATAAGCAACTCCCGCCACACCCGCATGGAAAACAAATACGCCGATCGCATTTCCCGCTATATTGATCCCGTTCGCTGCAAGGGAAATATTCATGGTCACGTTGGTCTTTCCCATACTCCGGTATATGGCGGCGCCGGCATTATAGACAGCGATCGCCGGATAAGAGTACGCGGATATCCTCAGATAGGTCACGCAGGCTTCCATTACATCCTGATCCACCTCTCCGAACAGAAGCCTTAAAAGCTGACGGTTCAGTACAAGAGAGAAGATCATCACGGCCACGGAGAAAACTGAGGCGATCATCACAAGCTGTCCTGCCGACAGATTTCCGTTCTTCTCGTCCCTGCGGCCAATGTACTGGCTTACCACCACAGCGCCCCCTGCGGCCAATGCCGCGAACAGGAAGATAAATACTGTATTGAACATATTGACAAGAGAGACACCCGATACCGCGGCTTCTCCCGCATAGCTGACCATAAATGTATCGGATACACCCACCAGCACTTCCAGAAGCTGCTCCAGAAAGAGCGGCAGGATCAGAAGTTTCAGCGCATGATCAGAAAAGAGCTTTCTCTCATCCGGTATGGATACGGCCGGCTCCGTAAGCCGGCAGATCAGTTGTTTCATGAAATTTCACCGCCACATATCATTTCTTACGGTTCAAGTATAGTTCTTCTGTTCCTGTATATCCAATACTTAGATTTCATGCCATCATATGCCTGTAAAGCATGAAAAACACCGCAGCGCTCCCGCCGTGGTGTTTTCTCAATTTTTCTATTGTTTTTCTGTATTTTTCTGTTTCCGTCTTATTTTTTCTCCCGGACTGCAAATATGGATATCAGGAACAGCACCACTGCCCCTGCTGTCATCCAGAGAAATGATACGTTCATGCCGTGCATCATTGCATTGTCGCCGTACACTTCTGCCGAAGCCGTGCTCACTACTGTCATGATACCGACAAACACAGCCGAACCGATCGAACCGGCAATCGTACGCAGCGAGGTGAGAAGCGATGAAGCGTCCGCAACTTTCGTCGGATGTACATTGCTCGTGCCCCATGTCAGGAGCGGCATCATAAGGCTGCCGATGGCGATGTTACGGATCACATTAAAGGCTGCCGCAACCCACAGCGGCGTGCTCATGGTAAGAAAATACATTCCGATATTACTGATGACCAGAGCTGCCGATCCTGCCACGAAAATCTTTTTGATTCCCATCCGGTCATACAGATTTCCCGCAAACGGGCTGACGATAGCAGTCGCAAGAGAACCCGGCAGTGTGACAAGACCTGAGACAACGGCCGAATATCCCATAACACTCTGAACATACAGCGGCATCATCACAGAGGAGCCCATCATAACCAGATAGAGCACCATGCTGGCGATCACGCTGACCGCGTATTTCCAGTTGGCAAGGATCCTGACATCGAGGAACGGTTTCTCAAGGGTGCACTGGCGGACCATAAAGAATACGCATACAATCGCACCGACTACAAGGGGAAGACCGCCTTCGATACTGAGCAGACCGAAACTGCTGATATTTCCGATACCGAGAGTAATGCCTCCGAAGGCCACGATACTCTCCACAAAGGAGATCACATCGAACTTCTTGTCCTGAAGTTCAAGTACGTCGTCAAAGACGATGCTCGATATAACAAAGGATACCGCCATGATAACAAGCGCCACCCAGAAGATCGATTTCCATCCGAACGCATCGATCATCAGCCCCGCAATTGTAGGGGCGATTACCGGAGCCGCCGTTGTGGCAAGTCCGTAGGTTCCCATCATCGTTCCTTTCTTCTCAACAGGATAAACCGTCAGGATGATGACCTGCGCCGCTGTCATCAGGATGCCGTTGCCGCACGCCTGTATCACTCTTCCGACCATCATCAGCCCGAAATTTCCGGCAAAGATACTGATCAGGAGTCCGATGATAAAGGCGGCAATCCCCGTCAGATACAGCTTTTTCGTAGGAAACTTTGTTATGAGAAATGCAGTCAGAGGCATGATCATTCCCATTGCCAGAGAGTACCCGCTGGTGATCCACTGTCCGATCGACGTACTGATCCCAAAATATTCCACTACATTGGGCAGGGCCGTTGTCATCGCTGTGGATAAGATTGATGATGCGATTCCTGATACGATCAGGCAGAGAAAAATCATTGTCCTTCTGCCGCTGCTTAACTGTATTTCTTTTTTATTTTCCATGATGTTCCTCCATTCTGTGCCATACTTTCTGATTGATATTGTCGGCCATCCGCTGCAGGGTACGTTCTGTCAGCGCCAGTTCATCCCGGGGGATATCCCGGCTCAGCGTCTCATAGAAGTCTGCGTGGACTGTCTTGATCCTCTCAGCTGCCGGAATGGCCTTCTCTGTCAGATACAGATGCTTCACCCTCCGGTCCTTCTCATCTCCTGCGACGCGTATATATCCTACTTCGCCGAGTTTCTTTATTGTCTTTGTCAACGTGGCACGGTCAACGCGGAACCGCTCCGCCATCTCCTGAGAAGTCGCACCCGGATGAGTGTAAAGATACTCCACATAGAACTGCTGGCCCCAGCCGATCTCAAATTCCGAGAGTCCCCGGTCATAATACATTTTCATGAGACGGTCAAAAATGGATACCCAGCGTCCCATTTCCGGGAACCAATGCTCACACATACTGAAACGCCTCCTTATCATATTCATCAGATACTATGATTGAACGGGAAATTCCCGTTCCGAATGGGAACTATATCATATTTTTGTAGCGGGCGCAACTATTTTTGTAAAATTCGCAGTGCAGTTAGTCCCATCCGCTGATATTATAAATCTGTCCTGCAACGGTTCTGTATTTGTCAAAGAAGGGCTGGGATATATGCTGACATTTGATAAACTCATAAAAACAGACTCCGAAAGCGGCCTGTGTTTCCGACCGCTGGAGCCTGTACTTGAAACAAAAATGTAGGCGAATAAAACTCACGCCCGCTCTGTCCGGAAACAGCGAAATTTAAGCGCCCATCTTCTCCAGCGCGTAGATAGCCGCTCCCGCAGCACCCACTATCTCCGGCTCTTCGCAGATATAGAGCTTTGAACCGATCTTCTCTTCCACCGCACGCACCACGCCCGGATTCTTCGCCACGCCTCCGGTCATCATGAATTCCGGCTCCATGCCCACACGCCGCAGCAGACCGGAAGCCTTGTTGGCGATGGCATGGCAGACTCCGTCCGCGATATCCGCTTTCTCCTTGTTATTAGCGATCAGAGAAATCACTTCGGACTCCGCAAATACAGAGCACATGCTGGTAATCTCAATCTTCTCCTTAGACGTCAGGGCGATCGCTCCCAGCTCGTCCAGAGACACTTCCAGCGTCCGGGCGATCATCTCAAGGAAACGGCCGGTTCCCGCCGCGCACTTATCATTCATAACGAAGTCTTTTACCTCTCCGCTCTCGCTTAAGCGGATTGCTTTGCTGTCCTGTCCGCCGATATCGAGGATCGTGCGGATGTTCGGATTGAAATAATGCGCGCCCTTGCCGTGGCAGCTGATCTCCGTCACATTCTCATCGGCAAACTCAATACTCACACGGCCATATCCGGTAGATACGATCCATGAGATATCCTCCCGCTTCAATCCTGCCTTCTCAAGCACTTCATGGAGTACCTTATCCGCGCTGACACCGGATTTGGCTCCGGTACGGACCACGGAAAATGCCTTGATCTTTCTGTCCTGATCCATGATGACCGCATTGGTCGATGTAGATCCGCTGTCTATTCCCATTACATACATTGTCCCATCTTCCTTTCTCTTTCTTTCCGGTTTCTTTCTCTCCGCTGTCAGTGATTCGAGAAATGCCTCGATCCTCGTACGCACCTGACCTCCGCTCTGTCTCGTATAGTCGGTCTCCAGCAGTAAAAGCGGACGGTCCAGCCATTCCTTGAGCCATGCGTATTCGTAAGCATAATTATCACAGAACTGCACCGTGTGATAGATAATGCCGTCTACACTTCCCGCGCTTCTGCGGATCAGCTCATCGCGGCCTGCTGCCTGCTCCATTCTCATGCATGGGAACTGGCTCAAAAGTCCTCTCGCATATCCGGTCAATACGTCTTTTTCGTCGACAAGGATCTTTCTGCCAAGCCCCGTACAGGTAAGGTCAAATGCCACATTTGCCCCGTTCTCCGCCAGGATCTTTTTTATACTCTCGTTGGCACGGGCTCCGATAATACCGATGTTAAGGGCATTGTCCTTTACGGCATACTGCCGTGCTTCCTCTTTTTCTTTTAAATATGCACAGAATTTTCCCTCATCAAATGTTTTTCCCGAGAACTTCTCGAATTCTTCTATCATTGTACGGATACGCTGCTCATACAGAGTGATCCCCGCATCTTTCGTGATCCGGGGCGTATCCAGCATATATATAAACTTGTCCGGAAATTCTTCTCTGAGCACATCATAGAGCCTGCGGATACTGTCACAGCAGGTCGTCAGGATCACCCCTTCATAATCACTGCTCATGACCTCTTCCAGCACGCCCTTCGCAAAGCTGCAGATATTCGGATGCATCCGGATCTCCGCCTGATTAAAATTCGTCACATCCGGCTCGATCCGCTCCATCTGAACTCCCATGGATTCAAACACTTCTACCGGTGCGTATTTACATATATAACCTAGCATGCTCTCTCCTGCTCCTCCTCTGTGGTCTGGCCCCTGCTGTTCTTACCGGCGTCTCCGTCCGTCTCTGCCGGGTTTCCGTTTTCCAGCATCTCCAGGAATGCTTCCAGACGCGTCTTGATCTGGCCGTCATGACTGTTTCTCCGGTCAATGCCGTCTCCGTCAAGGATCAGCATGGGAATATCCATCTCATTTAATTTCTCTTTGAGCAGAAGACTTCCTCCCGAAGACTGCTTGCATCCCCAGTGGCAGAACTGGATGACAGCGTCCGGATGGAGGGTATCCGCCAGCTTTCCGACCATATCCGCTCTGTGGGAATAGGAGCCGTTGTACAGATTGCGGATGATCTTCTTCGCCAGCGCATGGAACGGTTTTGTCTCGTCCATCTCTTCCATGGAATCGATGATGATATCGCTGGCGATGATCTGGTATTTCCTGTTGGAGTTAAAATAGCTCTGCAGCGTCTCCTGATAGAACGGAAGCAGATGGACCCACAGGATCTTTTTGCCGTCAAATTTCGGATAGTTCTCGATATCCTTTATCATAAACCGGATCAGATCCAGAAATTCCTGCTTGCCGATGAGCAGATGCATTCCCATCATCATATAGAGATGGCTGATCAGCTCGCCGGGATAATACCGTTCACTCTGCAGTTTAAAGAAGCGCATCAGTTCTTTTCTCGTCTCATTCTCAATGCGTATTGCATTTTTCAGTTTCTCTTCGTCAAAGGATTTTCCAAAACGTCTCTCAAGTTCTTCCGTGAACTCTTTTAACTGTTCTGCCAGATAATCCACAGACGCCTCGTCATCCCTGTAAGGAACGTCCAGAAAAGTAAAGGGCACCTCCTTCTTCTTCTCCAGATACCGGAACGTATTCAGGTTCCCATCGCAGGACAGCGAGGTCGTCACCGCATACTGCGGTACCGGCACCGATCCGCTGTCGATTGCTCCCACAAATGTCTTGTGGTAGGAACACAGCGTCGGGGCGATTCCCGTATTCTGCGCGTAGTCGATAAAGAAATCTTCCAGATGATACCCGCTGAAATAGCAGGAAAGACACTCGATCGAGAGTGTGTTCAGTCCGAAGCACTCCATGATCTCACAGGGTGAAAAAATATTGCCCCACACATAGCTTTCCGGGCGGGCGAGCGAGTCTGCCACAAAGGACATCATCATGGCTTCCAGCTTCTGATAGCCCTTCGATATTCCTTTCTTCGGAAGCAGCTTTGTGCGAAGTTTGTTCAGTTTAAAGCCAAGCAGCATCTGATCCCAGCTCTTACCGGGATGTGCCGTCGTCTCTTCTTTTACATGATCAATATATTTATCAGCGATCCACATTGTAATCCCTCCAGATTTCACACTGATGTCAAAATACAGTTTCTCTTTAATGCCAAAAATGATACAAAATAAATATATAGCACATTTTCAACAAAATTTCCAGAAGGGAAATATTCCTCTTCCATCCAGGAGTAACAGTTCAGCACGCGCCATTCGTAAAACCGCACTTCGTGCTTATTGCGGCTGCCGCCGCTGTTTTACTCATTGACGGGCGCTCAGCTCATCTGAATACCAGTCAACGGATTCTTATGCGAGCATAGATCCGTCGACTGGTATCAGATGGCTGAACTGTTACATCCAGGAAAACTCTGTCTAAGTTTCTGCATGCAATATCCCGCACACAGTCTCCCCGGTCTGTTCATTGTTCCAATACCACAGATCTTCCGGCTCGCTTACCCGGAACATGCCCTCCAGCTCTTTCCGCTCCGGACAGATCACAGAGAACAAATTCTCAAGGTCTCTGAAAAATGTCTCGTCATACTGTACTGTCCTCTCGTCTCCCCACAGTGCGCAGTAGAATATTCCTGCTTCCACCAGATCCTGGAACATATGGCTTCCGTAACTCAATTCCGGCATATATCCTGCCCGGTTATCTGACACCTCGCAGATTCCGCAGAATCCCGATATCTGTGCAAAACTCACCGGCACACCAAGCTCCGGCGATGATGTGCCCACCCTGCCAGGAGTCATGAGCAGGATATGTTTTTTCTTTCCTTTATAATACGCATTAATAGCTCCTACTGTTTCCGCCGCCTGCGGTTTCAGCGCATACGGATACTCATAATAAGCTCTTGCATCAATCTGCACGACCACATCGATCTTCTCTTTCACTGAACTTCCCATAGCCGAGTCCTTCAGCCGGAAAAATACGTTTTTCTCCGGTAATTCCGGAATCTCCGTGACCGTTCCCCTTCCTCCGGTATAGAGCGGACGGCACTGCAGCAGATTCACGACAAACTCTCCCTTATCATCCAGGTTTACAGTATACTCAATATCTACAGGATTCCCGTATATCCGGTCGAGAGTCTTGAGCATCTTCTGCATCAGTCCTGTAAATTGCCTGTTCTCCAGAAGCCCCTGACAGGTGGTAAACCATACCTGCCGCGGACGGTTCATCCGCTTCAGAGCCGCTTCCGCCTCATAATCACGCTCCATGACCGCTTTCTTATACCACAGGGGCAGATCCTCAATCAGAGAATCGATCCCTATCTCTGTCAACTTATTCTTTCCTGTATCGAGCACATCCATAATGCGCTGGGAAAACCGGTGCCGGTCTGCCACACTGTTCTGCATAGGAACCGCCGGACGGTCAAGATTTGCCAGCCTCGGGTAATCGTGATCCGGGCGGTCCACAGCCCTTGTCCCTAGTCCGGCTACGATCCGCAGCAGTCCTGCCGACGGATCCATATATTTATTCCACCGGTAAGAGCTGTAACTGTATCCCACTCCCGCCGCTGCAGGGAAGAACAGATCTCCATGATAGGAACCGGATACTCTCTGGACAAGAACCGCCATCTGTTCGTCACTGTGCTGCAGCCCTCTCTGCTTCCGATACTCAAGTGCAGAGATGTCCATAGTACTTGCATAGACCGTCCGCACTGCCGATTCAAAGGCTTCCAGACGTTCCTCCGGGGATCCCTGATTCACACAGAAGACCGACTCGTACTTTCCGGCAAATGCATTTCCGAACCCATCTTCCAGAAAACTGGAGGAACGGACAATGATCGGGCTCTGCCCGAAATATTCCAGCAAGGTCTTGAACTTCTCCCTGATATCAGGCGGAAAAGTGCCGGACATCAATGCTTCTTTCAGCGCCTCCGCCTTAGTAAAATATCCCTCTTCCGTGCGCTGTTCGATCCGTGTCTCCCAGCAGTTATTGGACACAATATACGTATAAAAAACATCCGACCCGATATAAAAGGAATCATGAGGTTCAAAATACTGCCTGTACTCCGGAAGCTCTGTGTGTATGATCTTCCGGGCAAGTAGCATGCCGCATGCCTTTCCGCCCAGAGAACCGCTGCCGACCATACGGTCCCGAAGCTGAAAATAATCTCTCGGCCTGAAGTATTTCCTGATCATTTCCTGAAGTCTCCGGTCTTTTGTCAGCGTACTCTCTATAATCTGCCGCTCTGTTTCCTCGCTGAAAATCCCCCGCTGGTAATCCAGCTTCGCGAGCGAGAAAAACCTGTCATGGCTGTCATAGTTCTGATCCTGATTTTTCTCCTCTTCCTCCTCCACAAGCTGATAATACCTGCTCATCGCAACGCCGCCGTCCACTGTCTCGAACCGGCGCTCTGCATTCTGCATGAGGCTGCATGAATGCGGAAGGAACATCCTTGTAGAATAACGATTCCAGACCTTGAGCGGATGGAGATATATCCGGTCCCCCCGATACACGTCCAAAAGGAGCTGTGTGGTATCTCTGATGCGGGCGACTGCTTCAAAGGAATGTCTGCCCCGCAGCAGCGGGAAATATGCCACTGTATCCAACTGAAACAGATAAGGACAGGTCACGCGGAAAAAGTTTCCCATCATCAAATCTGTGTACCATACGGACTGAAGAGACGACAGACTGTCAAACACATAGAACGCATCCTTTCCCTCCTCAGCGATCCTGTCATGGATATCCACGGCAAACGCCTCAAACCCCTTATCGGGGTCAAACTCGCAGATCTTAAGTCCCGGCCTCGGTGTGAGAAGTGGTTCATGATCGGCGAAACGCATATAGATCAGATTTCTCCCGTCCCTGATCGCCTGCTCCGCAAACGGTACTGCAAAAAACTTAAAATCCTCCAGATCCGATACGCTCCAGACTACGTTGTCCCCCATCCGGATATAATTTAACAGTTCATCCATTCCCGGCAGCCCGCTCTTTATCTTGTCAAACGCTCCCATCTTATACCTCCTTTGCCGCAAAATAAAAGCAAGGACACTTTTCCTTAAGGTAAAGCATCCTCGCTTTCGTTCATTTACTATATATTCTACAATATAACTCATCCGGCTGTCTGTCAAACAGTTTTACAGAAGGTATGTGCCGAATTGTTACTGCTGTCCTCCGTCGTACTGCGTCAGGATATCTCCGGCACTGCGTTCCAACTGTTCTTTTGCCGCTCTGATCTCCGCCAGCTGATTCTCGTCCACACGGTCAAGTCTGCATTTAGCCACAAGCTTCTGAAGCCTTGCAGTATCCCCCTTCACCTGTTTTTTCACCGCTTTGTCAAGCAGTTTCCCCGCATTTTTCACGCAGCGCTCTGTCCGGACAAGCAGCTTGTTTGCCTCTCCCAATAGTTCAATAGCATCCTTTCTCACCTGATCCTGAGACGCATAGTTCTGCGCATCCTGCATCGCCTGCTGTATCTCTATATCCGACATCCTGTCGTCAGCAGTGATCGTGATAGACTGTTCTCTTCCTGTATCCAGATCCCGGGCAGATACTTTCAGGATACCGTTTGCATCGATATCAAATGTGACTTCAATCTGCGGCACGCCCGCCGGCGCCGGCTTGATCCCTTTCAGGCGGAATTTTCCTATGGTCTTGTTATCCCTCGCCATCGGACGTTCTCCCTGAAGTACATGGATATCCACATTTCTCTGATAAGGAGCAGCCGTAGAGAATATCTGGGAGTACCTTGCCGGAAGTGTCGTATTCCTCTGCACGATACGGGTTGCCACTCCGCCGACTGTCTCTATGGAAAGGCTCAGCGGCGTCACGTCAAGAAGGAGCAGATCCTGACCCGTTCCCGCGGCGACAAGTCCTCTGCCCTGAAGCGTACTGCCCAGGATTGCCGCTCCTTTCGCCACACACTCATCCGGGTTGATATTCCTTGAAGGCTCCTTGCCCGTCATCTCCCGCACTTTTCTCTGGACCGCCGGGACTCTTGTAGATCCGCCCACAAGCAGGACTCTTCCGAGCTGCGACGGACTGATATGGGCATCGTTTAATGCATTTCTCACCGGATCTTCCGTCTTCTGGATCAGATCGCTGATCATGGATTCAAATTCCTGCCGTGTGATCACCATATCCAGATGCAGCGCCTCTCCTTTGACCTGTGTAATAAACGGCTGCATGATATGCGTGGTATCGCTGGTGGAAAGTTCCTTCTTCGCACGTTCCGCCGCCTCCCGGATTCTCTGCATAGCAGCGAAATCCTTTGACAGATCCACACGGGTCTTCTCCTTAAATTTCCGCACGATTCCCTGAACAAGCCGCTCGTCGAAATCATCCCCGCCCAGATGATTATTGCCTGACGTAGCCAGCACTTCTATGATTCCTTCGCCGATCTCGATAATCGATACATCAAACGTGCCTCCGCCAAGATCATAGACCATGACTTTCTGCGGCTCACCATGGTTCAGACCGTAGGAAAGCGCGGCGCTTGTCGGCTCGTTGATGATACGTTTGACATTGAGTCCCGCGATCCCGCCGGCGTCTTTTGTTGCCTGTCTCTGGATATCGTTAAAATATGCAGGTACCGTAATAACTGCCTCTGTCACTTCTTCTCCGAGAAATTTCTCTGCATCCTTCTTCAGCTGCATAAGGATCATTGCGCTGATCGTCTGCGGCTTATATTCTTTCCCGTCGATACGTGCCGACCATTCACTCCCCATATGCCGTTTCACAGATGCGATCGTCCTCTCCGGATTAGTCACGGCCTGTCTCGCAGCCGCTTCCCCGACCAGGCGCTCCCCGTTCTTCGTAAAGGCAACAATACTAGGCGTTGTCGTCGCCCCTGTAGCGCTCGGTATAATCACCGGCTTATCATTTTCGACTACAGATACACAGCTGTTCGTAGTCCCAAGATCAATTCCGATCACTCTGCTCATTTTCATCTTCTCCTTATTTCTCTTATCGTTCCCGGTTTTCCGCTGAAAACCCACTATATAAAACCATACCACACCAGATTTTACGGTCAATACTTTTTATTGTTTTTTAATGGTTTACACACTTTTTTCAAATCCTTGATTTCACCTGTTTTTCTTGACTTTTCTCCATATCCATCTATACTGAATGTAGTAAGAAGTAAATCAATATATACTTATTTATCGAAAGGATTTCTCATGGTAAAAGATAATATTATCCCCAATCATATGGATATCTACTGGCATGACTATACCGGACATGTAAAAGACAAACCCATTACCGAAGCGAGTGTTCCCGTAAAAGCGGCTCTGATCGGCAGGGTCGGGCTGATGCTGTTATCCTGTGGAACAGGAGCATGGCGTGTCCGCAGTTCTATGAATGCGATCTCCGAACAGCTCGGTGTCACATGCACCTCCAGTATCGGTCTTATGACCATTGTATACACCTGCTTTGACGGACACAAAACTTTTACAAACTCTCTTTGTCTGAACAACACCGGTGTAAACACTTCCAAACTGAACCGTCTGGAACGCTTTGTAAAGAAATTTCCGACTGACGGAGTACATAAGTCCGGTGAGCAGCTCCATCAGGAACTGGATGAGATCGAAAAAATAAGGGGGCTCTATACACCGGCAAAATTAGGTCTTGCAGCTGCTTTTGCGTGTGCCGCCTTCACCTTTCTTCTGGGCGGCGGACCTGTCGAGATGCTGTGCGCGTTTATCGGCGCAGGAGCAGGCAACTTTCTCCGTTCCAAACTGATAGGCGAACATTTTACGTTATATCTGTGCGTCATATCATCTGTCGCGCTCGCCTGTCTGGCCTATGTTGCAGCTCTAAGACTGATCGAATTAGTCTTTCCGGTAGCCGGCGGGCATGAAGTCGGATATATATGCGCCATGCTTTTTATCATCCCCGGCTTTCCGTTTATCACGAGCGGCATTGACCTGGCGAAACTGGATCTGAGGTCCGGTCTGGAACGGCTTGCCTATGCGGTGATCATCGTTGTCATTTCCACGATCACGGCATGGGTCATGGCACTGGTACTTAATCTGTCACCGGGATCTTTCGCAGATCTTCCTTTGTCGCCGGCACAGCTCCTAATACTGCGGCTGATTGCAAGTTTTGTCGGAGTCTTCGGATTCTCCATCATGTTCAACAGTCCGTTTTCTATTGCAGCCTCCGCAGCTGTCATCGGTGCGGTTGCAAATACACTTCGTCTGGAGCTTGTAGATCTGGCAGGCATTCCCGCGGCGGTTGCAGCATTTATCGGAGCACTTACAGCAGGGCTCCTGGCCTCAATCCTAATGAAAAAGCTTGGATATCCGCGAATATCTGTAACGGTGCCATCTATTGTCATCATGGTTCCCGGCCTGTATCTGTACCGGGCAGTCTACAACATGGGTGAGATGTCACTGTCCCTCTCCGCACCGTGGCTTGTATCCGCTCTGATGATCATAATGGCGCTGCCGCTGGGACTGATTTTCGCGAGAATCATAACCGACAAGGCATTCCGGCATTGTACATAATATTTCGATTTTTCGGACTGACAAAGTATCCGCCGGGAGGCAGGTATTGCTAACGCACACATTTTCATTCGGTCGCAGCGTAACGGTACATAAGAGCGCAAAAGACGCGCTCTAAGTGTCGACGCTGCTCCAACGGTGCGTACGCAATA
>OLIH01000835.1_pt1 | contig 12878 bp, 12 predicted proteins | sample 1609721 | NCBI WGS metagenome assembly OLIH01 (sample SAMEA4350157, study PRJEB24818) | metagenome | biome: human; feature: gut; material: faeces | place: Denmark | collected 2013-09
CCTGGGCGATGTCGTTCAGAGTAAGTTCTGATACATAAGACCCCCGGCGAGAAATCATAATCACACCCCCTGCCATTTGCAGTTGTCTCATAGCGGCAAGCTCTTGTGTGTGTGAGACACCTAGCGCCTCCGCCAGCTGAATTTCCATGAGCCGCTGCCCCGGCTTCAGCACGGATGACTGGATCGCTTCGCGCAGCCTTTCCACCACGAGCTTCCGCAGAGACTTGCAGGAATTCAGCTGAATCGGTGCCAGCTCTCCTATTTCTTTACGCGTCATGTGACACATCTCCCATCGTCCGGGCCGCCTGTGCGAACCAGTCAGGCCGTCTGGCACGGATCTTTTCTGCCGTTTCAGCCGCCGCCTCCATATCCTGGACCAGCAGGAAAAAAGCCGATCCCGATCCTGTCATCAGCACAGGGCATCCCCACTGCCTAAGATAAATTTTTGTTTCCTTCAATGCCGGTGTGATGGGGAAGAGAAAAGACTCAAAATCATTAAAAAGAGAAGAAGCCAGATACTCTCCGTCCCGGAGCCGGACGGCTTCCTCCATCCGTCCTGCATGAAGCAGCGCCCGTCCCGGACGGCGGTCGGCCTCCTTATAAGCCTCCGGCGTATTCAGCGGAAAATCCGGGCGGCATATAACCAAAGAAAGTTCATCCCAGAAAGGGACCGGATGGATCTCTTCGCCCCGGCCCATGCAGCGGGCGCATCCCCCCTCAATGCAGAAAGGAATATCCGACCCGAGACGGGCCCCCAGTTCCCTCAGCCTGCCGGCCGAGAGACCTGCTCCGGTCATGCGGTTGAGTCCGCGGAGAACAGCCGCGGCATCGGAAGATCCTCCGCCCAGCCCTGCTGCCACGGGAATATGCTTCTCCAGCCTGATGGAAGCCCCGCCGCCCTTCCCTGTTTCTTTAAAAAAAAGAGAAGCTGCCGCATAGGCAAGATTATCCGGCCCCTGGGGAAGCTCGGCTCCCTCCACAGTGACATCGATCCTGTCAGAAGGCCTGATTCCCACACAGTCTGCCAGAGAAATACTGTGCATGACTGTGTCAATGTCATGATAGCCGTCCTCTCTTCTGTTTCCTACAGCCAGCGCCAGATTAATCTTGGCCGCCGCTTTTTCCTGAATGAAATCCGACGATTTCATGAATTGAACAGTCCCTTCTCTGTAGTGTATAATAAATGGTAAGTATCGTTTGGTATCTATGATTATATAAAATATCGAATCAAATGACAAATCAGAAAGGCCCGCCATGAATTCCTATATTATTACCATTATCGCAACAACCATAGGCTGTCTCATATACGGTATCGGTGTCAATCTTTTTTTCGTGCCCCACCAGTTCCTTTCAGGAGGGGTAGCCGGCATAGCCATGATGATTTATTATCTGACAGGTCTGCCTATCGGCACCATGAATATACTGCTCAATATACCAATTATGTTCATGGCTCTGCGGTATATGGGGAAATTTTATTTAATCATCACCATCTACGGCACGGTCATGCTGTCGTTTTTTATTGATTCCCTGTCTTTCCTGTCCACGCTGTCCGTCATTAAAGATCCCGTCCTGTCCGCCATCAGCGGGGGCGTCCTTATGGGACTGGGATGCGGTATTCTGTACCGCTATAACGGCAATGGAGGCGGCATGGATGTAGTCGCCGCCATTATGAAAAAATACTACAACCTGGAAATGGGCAATGTCCTGTTTGCCATGAACTGCATGATTGTAGCCGCGGGCGCTGTTATTTTCACGCTGGAGCTGGCCGTATGCACCCTCATCGGCATGTACATCGCCACCAATGTGATCAACCGGGTAGTCATCGGCTGGGATCAGCGGAAAGCTGCTTTTATCGTATCCGAGAAACCCATGGAAATCAGCGATTCCATTATCCGCCACATCGGCCACGGCGCTACCCTTCTTTACGGGCAGGGCGCCTTTACGGGAAAAGAAAAAGAAATTCTTTTTACAATCATCAATCTGACACAGATCGCCCGGATGAAACAGCTCATCCGCACCATCGATCCCAATGCCTTTCTGTTTATTATGAATACCACCGACGTCATCGGCCGCGGATTTACCCTTCCCACACTGGCCGGCGCCTCTCTGCCTGTGACCCGCCGCTATATCAAGGGCATGGACGGAAAAATCATGCCCACCGGAGAGTGGGAAACCCAAATGAAAGCAGAAAAATTCCACGGTCCCACGGACTTGCCCCCTTCTGATTCCGAAGATCCGCAGGACCCGTCCAACGGGAGGAATCCATCATGAAACTACGTCTGTTTCTGTTATCTCTGGCAGCCCTGTCTGCCGGAACCTTTTTTACCGCCTCTGCAGCAGCGGATATCCCTCCGGACTGGCAGTTCAGTTCGGACTCCCATATGACCGTCTACCAATTTCCTTCATCAGCCTCCTCTTCCGCCAGTTTCTTTTACAACGATGGAGAAGGCCGGATGACCATCTTTGAAATGAAACGGCAAAACACACTGATGACCGTTACAGTACGCCAATTTGGGGCTATTATATGGGAAAAAGAATTTACTTCTGAAAGCAGCCGTTTTACCGTGTCCCGCCATTCAGAAAACGGGAGAACCTGGTTTACCCTGACAGTGGGAAACCAGCAGTTTGATTTAGAACCGGATGCCCGGGGACTGTGGCATGCACGCTCCGTGCACCCTTCCGGAACATCCCCCGTTCCCCTGAGTCAAAATCAATAAAGAGAAGAGAGATGCCCTATGCCAGATGCCGCCCTGTCCCTGCATACCCTGACCTGTCCCGCCTGCCGCCGGACAGTGACACAGTCCCTTCCGCCGGTTTTGAATGCAGCCCTGCATCCTGCGGAACGGGAACGCATTTTGAACCATTCCTTTTTCACCGTATCATGTCCCCACTGCGGTGAAAGCTGGGAGATCCTTTACAACCTTCTTTACTGCGACCCGCTGCGCCGTTTTATGATCGCCCTCCAGCCGGATACAAAAATGCCCTTTCCCTCCGTCAGCCATATGGACATTCCCACACCGGAACAACTCCGTGTTGTTCATGATGCGGAAGATCTGGCTGAAAAAATCCAGCAGATGGAGGATCCTGTCGATGACCGGCTGATTGAAACCGCCAAGTATCTTTTTTACCTGAAGATCCGGAACGCCCTGCCTCCCGGGAGCCTCATGGGAATGCCCGTCTTTCACAGAGGCCCGGAAGGACCTGTTATTTCTCTGCCCATGGAAATTAAAGGAAAAGGATACGCCATGGGCACTGACCGGCTGACCCCCGAAAGACTGCAGGAACTGGACCGGCTCTATCACCCCCTGATCAGCGCCGAACTGCCGGGAGGCTTCCGTGAAATCGGACGGGACTATGCCCGCCGTCTTGTGGAATTCTGCAGAAGAAATCCGACCGGCTGATAAAAACACGATCCTCCCATCTGCAGATGGGAGGATCTTTTTCATGAACTTCCGCAGGACTGTCAACATCCGGAGGCTCATACCAAACGCCCGGAAAGATACCGCAGAAAGAGCTCTTCCATACATCCGCCAAAAACATTGGACAGTGACATAAGCGGGAGATCGGAAATAGGAAAAGCAGCTGTACAGTCAGAAAACTCTGTCTGAGGATTCCTTTCGGAAGAGTCTGAAATCATAAGAAAATTACTTGGAACAGCCTGATGAATTTTTACGGGGACTTCTTTTCTTTCCCTTTCTGACCTCATACGGATCAGGCCCCTTTGAAGAAGATCCGACCCACCATGGAATATCCGCATTCGTCAGAAGGCGCTGTCCCGATGTCTGAAAATCTTTTAAAAAACAGGTATTGTTTATCATGGAATTCATTCCTTTACTAAATACAACAGAGAAACATAGATCGCTATGTAAATACATAGTATACTATGTATTTGGCTGCGTCAAGTCTTTTTTCTATAAAGTTTTTGTATCATTCTGCCGGTCCTGCAAAAGGACACAATCTGATGTATACTGAATATATTAAAAGGAGGAGTTCCCCATGGTCAAAAGGCTGCAGACTGTAGATTTCTGTAAAGATGATGACTTCTTTATTTCCTCAGAGATTAACGATATCCGGCAGGAGATGATGTCCCGGTCCAACAAAGTGCTGGCGGAATACGGCATCACGCTGCGCCAGGTCTTGGTGCTGGCTTATCTGGAACTCCATCCCCAGGAAACAGTGACCCAGAAAACACTGGAAGACCGCATGCATTTATCGAACCCCACCGTCACATCTCTAATTCAGACCATGATGAACCGCGGCTGGGTATATCGGAAACAGGAAGCGTCCGACAACAGAAAATACCGTCTCTTTATGACGCAGAAAGCCAAAGACATGCTGCCCCGGTGCCATGCCTCCTCCATGGAAATGGACCGTTCCTTTTATCAGGGATTCACACCGGAAGAACTGGAAACGCTGAAAAACATGCTCCAAAGGATCAAAAAGAATATAAATCTGTAAGAAAAACACCCCCGGATAAAGCCGCAGAAGGCCGGACCCGGAGGTGTTTTTTATGATTTATGCAGTGTATATTCATCTATTCTGGTTCCATCAGGAAGCCAGGAAGAAATAACCAGATCCTGGTCCTGAAATGACAGTGTCATATAATTATCTGTCTCCGGCTGGGGCGCGGTCATCTCATCCAGGGGATGGGGAAGCCACAAATCCGGATACCGGGAATCTCCTGCCAGACCGGAAACAATATACAGCGGTCCCCTTTCACTCCTTTGGAAATTCAGAATATGTCCCCTTCTTCGGTACGTATGGAGATGGGCCGTCAGCACCAGATCCGCCCCGCCTCCATCAAAAACCGGCATCCATTCTTTTCCCCATTGGGAAAACCCCGGTTCCTGATCAGGATTTTTCGTCGTCCCGTACACAAGAACATCCTTATGCATCATGACAATCTTCCATTTTTTATGAGTCTGTGCCAAATCCCTCCTGAGCCACTCCGTCTGCTCCTCCATCAAATGGGGGCGGACATTTTTCAGTTCCTCCGACTGGGTATTCAAAACTGCAAAATGGGCATCCCCCCAGTCAAAGGAATAATACAGTCCCTGATTCTCTTTTTCATCGGGAAGCGCAAACAATGCCAGATAATCATCGGGCCACCGGCCCTTCCAGTCCAGAGAATATGTTTCATGATTGCCCATAACAGGCGCCGCAGGAATACGGTCAATAATTCCCTCCACCCCGTCCATCCACGACTTCCACTGTCCGATATTCTGCCCGTTGTCCACCAGATCTCCCATATTCACAAAAAAAGCGGCCTCCGGATGCTGCTTAAATCCCTGCTGCGCCGTATTTTTCCATACACCGGGATCAGTAAACTGGGAATCAGGATAAACCAACACCTCAAAAGAACCGCCCCCGTCAGTCTTCATCGGATGCCATGGCCCTGTCTCCTCTCCGCTGCGGATCCGGTACTCATACGCTGTGCCCGGCACAAGCTCCCTCAGACGGACTGTATAAATCCAATAAGAAACAGGCTCTTTCCCCCCGCTTCCCGTATAAAAAGAAGACTCTGCATCCGCATGCATAACCTCTCCGCCGTCAGTTTTCCGGTAGTCCAGGGATGCCCCTTTCATTTCACGGCGGCTCTGCCACATAACATTCCTCCCCGAAGCGTTGTCTGCCGCCGCTGTCTGGCGGACCCACAAATCACCGTCCTGAAAAGAAGGTCCGCCGTCCCGCAGACAACCTGACAGACCCGGAATAATCACTGCCGCCGCCATAACAAATCCCAACAGAGTATGTATACTTTTCTTGCCCAAAAAGAAAAATCTTTTTTTATGATTCATTTTTTATCATATTCTATCCGATGATCGGATTTCTTTCTGCAATCCCTGTTTTTCTGGGATAACTCTTCGGAGTCGCCTTTTCTTTCCTGAAATAGAAAATGCAGCGGCGGCTTCCGTCAGGAAGGAGCAGATCTTTCTCCTTCTCCAATACGCCTCCCATGAGTTCAAGGACCTTCCCCGACTGCTCCAGTTCCTTTTTCCCCGCCGGTCCCTTCATTGCGGCCATGATCCCCCCCACCTTGACATAAGGGATGGTCCATTCCAGCAGAACCGGCAGAGATTTAACAGCACGGGCAGTGACAACATCAAAAGTTTCACGGAGCTTTCTTCGCTTTCCTCCTTCTTCCGCACGCATGTGAACCGCTCTGATATTCTTAATATGCATTTCTTCTGCGGTTTCCTCCAAAAACCGGATCCGTTTATCCAGAGAATCCATCAGCAGGAAACGCATATCCGGCCGGATGATGGCCAGCACCATACCGGGAAATCCCCCGCCGGTTCCCATATCCAGGCAGCGCCCGTTGACAGGAAAAAATTCCTCCTCATAAACCGTCAGAGAATCATATACATTCCGCATCAGACTCTGGTCCTTCTCTTTGAATCCTGTCAGATTAACCGCCTTGTTGCGCTTCATGACCGCTTCATTATAAGCCGCCAGCAGAGCTGCCGTACTGGCGGTCATTGTCACGCCGCTGCTCCTCAATAATTCAGTGTCCGTCATTCCGATTTTGTTCCCCCTCTCCTCTGCCGCTGCTCTAGAATAATCATCAGGACAGAAATATCCGCCGGGGAAACCCCGGAGATGCGGCTGGCCTGTCCCAGAGACCGTGGTTTGACACGGTCCAGTTTCTGCCGTGCCTCCATGGAAATCCCCTTGATATCTCCATAATCCATATTTTCAGGAAGCAGCTTGGACTCCATCCGCTGTGCCTTCCGCACCGCCTCTTCCTGCCTTGCAATATATCCTTCATATTTGACAGAAATCTCCATCTCCTCTGATGTATCCCTGTCAAATACAGGACATCCCATAAATTCCGTCATCTGCCGGTAAGTAACCTCAGGACGTTTCAGGATCTGATCCGCCCCGACGCCTGTAGAAATAGGGGCCGTCCCCATCCTGGCCAAAGCTCCGTTAACCGTCTCCGTAGGCGTAAACCGCTGTGTCCGTATATAATGCATGGCATCCTCCAGATTCCGCTTCCGCTCTGTAAACCGGCGGTAGCGCTCTTCAGTGACCAGCCCGATATCATGCCCCTTTTCCGTGAGGCGCAGATCTGCATTGTCCTGACGGAGGATCAGCCTGTATTCACTGCGGCTGGTCATCATCCGGTACGGTTCATTCGTCCCCTTGGTGACCAGATCATCAATCAGGGCCCCTACATAAGCCTCCGCACGGGTCAGCACAAACGGCGGCTTATGCTGGATTTTCAACGCTGCATTAATACCCGCCATCAGTCCCTGGGCCGCTGCTTCCTCGTATCCGGACGTCCCGTTGGACTGTCCGGCTGAATAAAGACCGGGGATTTTTTTCGTTTCCAGTGTCGGATACAGCTGCAGCGGATCCAGCAGATCATACTCAATGGCATAAGCCGGCCGCATGATCTTCATATCCTCCAGTCCCGGTATCGTCCGCAGAAAAGCATACTGCACATCAATGGGCATAGACGTGGACATGCCCTGCACATACATTTCATGAGTATCCAGTCCCTCCGGTTCGATAAAGAGCTGATGCCTCTTCTTATCGGCAAACCGGACCACCTTATCCTCGATAGACGGGCAGTAACGGGCGCCTACCCCGTGGATCTTGCCCGAAAACATGGGCGCACGCTGCAGATTCGCCCGGATAATATCATGAGTAGTCTCATTCGTATACGTCAGCCAGCAGTCCCTCTGATTCCGGTCTTCTCTTTCATTCATGAAAGAAAACGCATGATGCTCCGGATCTCCTTTTTCCAGCTTCATCCGTTCCGGATGAAGACTCCGCATATCCACCCGGCTGGGAGTTCCCGTCTTAAACCGGAGGATCTTTAGACCATGCTCCCGCAGTTTGTCAGACAGACCATAACTGGGACGCATGCCGTTAGGCCCGCCTTCATACATGGTTTCACCGATAATAATACGGCTGTCCAGATACGTGCCCGTGCATAAAATCACCGCCGGCGCCCGGTACAGCTCATGGAGCTCCGTAATAATTCCTGCCGCCCGTCCGTTCTCCACTAAAATATCCGTCACCATGAGCTGCTTTACATCCAGCCCTTCGGTATTCTCCACCTTCTGCTTCATCCACCGGTGATAATAATTTTTATCCGACTGGGCCCGCAGCGCATACACCGCCGGACCCTTGCCCCGGTTAAGCATACGCATCTGGATGGCCGTCGCATCCGCAGCGATTCCCATTTCTCCGCCCAACGCATCAATTTCCCGTACCAGATGACTCTTTCCGGGACCTCCAATGGCCGGATTACACGGCATCATGGCTATATTGTCCAAAGAAATTGTACACAGCAGCGTGCGGCATCCCATACGGGCAGCGGCCAGCGCCGCTTCACATCCGGCATGACCGGCGCCCACCACAATCACATCATATGAATCAATCAAATACATGATAAAAAAGTCCTTCTTTCTCCCTGGGAGTTTCTCTCGCACTTATATAAAAGCTTCCGTTATTTGCCTACACAAAACTGGCTGAATATAGAATGGATCAGTTCCTCATCCATGGTCTCGCCTGTGATGCTGCCCAGATCATTCCAGGCCTCTGACAGATCCACAGTAATGCAGTCGGCAGGCATCCCCGCCATGCAGGACTTCTCCGCCCTCTCCACAGACGCCGATGCCTTTCTGACCAGATCCATATGGCGCTCATTCATCAGATAAAGCTCCCGCCCGGCCTCTGCATCCTGGCCTTCCGCCATATGCCGCAGCTCCTGCTCCAGACTGTCCATGCCCCTGCCCGAACGGGCTGACAGCTCTACCAGCGGGACGCTGCCGGCTATGGAGCGTATATCCTGCTCCGTCACCGCCGCAGGCAGATCCGATTTATTGACAATAACCACCGCGCGCCGTCCCTTCAGCCGCGCCAGCAGCTTCCGGTCTTCTTCCTCCAGCGGCTCCGCCCCGTTGATAACTGCAAGAATCAGATCCGCCTGTTCCAGAAAATGGCGTGTCTTCTCCACGCCGATCTTCTCTGCCTGATCCTCCGTCCGGCGCAGCCCGGCCGTATCCATAAGAACCAGCGGCACACCGCCGACAGAAATTGTTTCCTCAATCGTATCCCGGGTCGTTCCGGGAATATCCGTCACAATAGCCCGGTCCTCCTGCAGCAGTGCATTCAGAAGACTGGATTTGCCCACATTGGGCCGTCCCGCAATGACCGTCCGCATACCGTCTCTTATAAAACGTCCTGTCTCAGACCTTTTTATAAGACGCTGCAGATCAGCCCCGATCGGTTCCAGACGGACCGAGATCTCCTGCAGGGTCATATCCTCCAGATCCTCCTCAGGAAAATCAATCGTTACCTCCAGACGGGTAATTAAATCCTTCAGCTTGTCCCTGACTCCATGGACAAAAGAAGACAGAGCCCCCGACAGATGCGTTTCCGCCTGCACCAGAGCCGCATCGCCCCTGGCGCGGATAATATCCATGACCGCCTCAGCCTGGGCCAGATCAAGACGTCCGTTTAAAAAAGCCCGTTCCGTGAACTCTCCTCGCTGGGCGGGAACTGCCCCGAAATGCCAGGCCAGGCGCAGCGTCCTGCGGAGTGCCGCCATACTGCCGTGGATCTGTATCTCCACCACATCTTCCCCGGTATAAGAATGGGGACCCTTCATAAAAACGCCTAATCCTTCATCGATCAGCGTATCCCCGTCTGCCACATGGCCGTAATGCATGGAAAAGGGCGGCACTTCTCCAAATTGCTTTCCGTTTTTCATTCTGAAAATATGATTGCCCACAGAAAGAGCATCTTTTCCGCTAATGCGGACAATGCCGATTCCCCCTTCTCCGGGAGCTGTTGCCGTGGACGCAATGGTTGTTTCCCTATACATAATGAATCCCCCTCCGCCTTCTATTCTTTATTTTATCAAAGAAACAGCCATTATCCAAACAAATCCACAAATTTCCGCCTTCCCGCTCCGTACAAAAAAGCCCAAAGAGGAACAGACGGTTCCTTTCACCTTCCGCTGCCGGGCAGCTCCTCCGCCATAAAAGAGCGGACAGGGAGATTCCCAGGCGGCATACCTGCTCTTCCCGCACTTTCCCATATCCCCGGTACAGAAAAATGGTCCTGCGGCAGCCGGCACATGGGCCGTTATCCTTATTGTTTCTTTTCGTGATTCAAGCCGGCTGCATAAAAGAGAATCCGCTCTCCTATGTACATCCCCGGTCTTCCGCAATCCGCATCCAATAGCCGGGCATCGGCGTCTGCCGGAGCTCTGCATCCAATTCCAGGAGCGCCCATGCACAGAACTGCTCCTCCGTATAATCCCCGCAGCCAGGAGTATGCACAGACTCATAAAACAAATTCATCACCGTGCCGGACGGTACCGCCTGAGTACTGCGGGCACAGTCCCTTTTTCCCCGCAGAAAACCATAATAAATATCCCTTCTTGAATCCCTGCAGACACATATGCTGTGTGCATTGTACCACAGCATACATCCCCGGACAAACTCCGGTTATATACAAAAATCCCCGGATTTCATGCATCAGACTGACACATAAAACCCGGAGATACGGAAAACCCGTTCTGTCTCTTTATAAAGCAGAAACTGTTTTCCCTGCCTCTTCCAATTCTTTTTTAGTCTGTTCCTCGATCTCATCCTGTGTCCGGTAATCCTGCGGCACCGTTTTACTGAGACGGATCCAGCTGCGTACAGATTCTGCCAGCACGATAGCCACCAGCACAAACATAACCACGGATACAACCACCAGCGAATATTTGCCCTGGGGCAGATAACTGTTGAACACATTTTCATAATCCGCCATAACAGTGAGCACCGCCATGAAGATACAGGGAAGCATGGTCACCCATGCATACCGTCCGCGTCCGTGGCGGAACAGGAAGGAAGTTCCAATCGCCAGGCCCGTAGCCGCAAGGAGCTGATTGGATACGCCGAACAGCGGCCATATAATGCCGATATTTCCCTGCAGCACCAGATACATCCATGATACGGTAATCAGGATAGAGCAGATGATAATTCCAGGCCACCAGTCACGCTGGCCGAAAGGCTTGTAAACCTTGCCCAGCAGTTCCTGGAGCAGATACCGCCCTACGCGGCAGCCTGCATCAATCAGCGTCAGAATGAACAGCGCTTCAAACATAATGCAGAAATGATACCAGAATCCCATGAGATGATCCATAAAAGGAATCTTGGAGAAAATATCCGACATGCCGACCGACAGAGAAACCGCGCCACCGGGACGGTGCATCAGCTCCTCGCCCCACATCTGGGACAGGGCGGGAAGATCCTGGACCTGAATGCCCACAGCGGCAAAAGCCTGGGCAGAAGAATTGATAGCGAAATAATCAGACGGATGAAGACTGGTCGCCGCAATGAGAGCCATCACGGAAATAAATGTTTCCGTCAGCATGGCGCCATAGCCGATAGGCAGAATCTGTCTTTCATTCTCAATCATTTTCGGCGTGGTCCCCGTGGAAATAATACTGTGAAATCCGGAAATGGCGCCGCAGGCGATCGTAATAAACACATAAGGAATGACCGAACCGGTCAGCACCGGACCGCCGCCCCAGAGAAACGGGGAGAATGCCGGCATCCGGATATCCGGCGCCACAATGATGATGCCCAGAGCCAGCAGGGCAATCGTCCCGATCTTCATATACGTGGACAGATAATCACGGGGCGCCAGCAGCAGCCATACGGGAAGCACCGATGCCAGAAATCCGTAAATGCCGAGCATAATCTCGATCTGTGTCAGATTGAAAGTAAAAAACGGAGCCAGCGCAGCGCTGTCACGCACCAGCGGTCCGAGGAATACAGCAGCCAGAATCATGATAACCCCGATGACCGTAGCCTCCTGCACCTTCCCGGGCCGGAGATATTTCACATAAATACCGATAAAAATGGCGATGGGAATCGTCATTCCCACGGTGAAAGTCCCCCAGGCGCTTCCATGGAGCGAGTTGGCCACCACCACGGCCATGCCGGCCTCCGTAATCACCAGCAGAAGCAGCATCACCCAAAGAGCCGCCACCCCTGCCGTATGGGAAACCTCCTCCCTGGCAATCTCCGCCAGTGACTTTCCGTCATGCCGGACAGAAGCGGCCAGCACAACCATATCGTGCACAGCCCCCGCAAAAACAGAACCGAACAAAAGCCAGAGAAGTCCCGGCATAAACCCGAACTGCGCAGCAATAACGGGTCCTACCAATGGTCCGGCACCGGCAATAGCCGCAAAATGGTGCCCGAAAACGACCCACTTGTCGGTAGGGACATAATCATGTCCGTCCTCCAGTTCATACGCCGGAGTTTCCTTATACCGGTTCAGTGTCAACACCTTTGCGGCAATCCAGGAACCGTAAAGGCGATAGGCAATCATGAGAACGCAGATCGTAATAATGACCAGGTATAACCCATTCATAACCATTTGTCTGATAACCACCTTTCCTTAATTTTTACAATGCCAAAAGATAAACTCATTATATGATTACAAAATTGCAAAGTCAAACAAGAAATCCGCCTGTGTTTTTATTCTATGCTTTTTTTGCATAGAATAAAAACACAGGCGGACTTTCCGCTGCTCAAGAGACTTTACGGCCTTGCTCAGAAAGAATCCTTTGGTTACGTTATTCAGTAAAGTAATAAAGGATCTCTAATTTCCCGAACTTTTCCCCTATGACCTATTCGTTTTTGGAATAGATCATACTTTGAGTAATTCTTTACTTTCTGTTTTTCTTTTTGGACTTAGACTCTTTCCTGCGTGCTTCTTCAGGATTCTGAACTGTTTCCGGCAAATTCTTTTTCTCTTTTTTTGACTTTTTATTTTTTTTGCCCTTTTTATTCTTTTTCCCCTTTTTGCTTTCCTTTTTGTCATGCTTCTTATGGGATTTCTGATCTGTCCAGTCA
>OLIH01000836.1_pt1 | contig 12778 bp, 10 predicted proteins | sample 1609721 | NCBI WGS metagenome assembly OLIH01 (sample SAMEA4350157, study PRJEB24818) | metagenome | biome: human; feature: gut; material: faeces | place: Denmark | collected 2013-09
TTGGCCTTCTTTGAGCAGATAAAAGGATGCAATCTGTGACATAGTGGTTCCTCCTGCATGTTATTCTTGTTCCATCAGCCCTTCTGCCTGCATCCGGATCACATAGAAGGCCCGCACCCAGTCCAGCTCCTGCTCCATGGATTCCTCCAAAGCAAGCAGGCGGCGCTTTCCCAGCCTGCGGTCCAGAAGGGCAAAGACACGGACAAGCGGATTCTCGCTGGTAAGGCTTTTCTCGATGCTCTGGTTGTCAAATTCGTGAAATGCCTCATAGAAAAAAATGTTGTCAAAACAGCCGTCGTTCAGCGTCCCTTCATGGGCCATCCGGAAGGGGGCCTTCGGGTCGTCCTCTCCGACACCCTCCCGCCGCAGGGCCTGATATCTGTTCCAGTAGTTCTGTTCATAAGCGTAGTAGTTACTTCGCAGCACCTCCACGCCGTCCAGTCGAATGGCCGCCCGGCCTGTTTGGTCATGGCTTTCCCAGTAACTGGTGGCAAAATACTGGATGCGGCCCCGGAGCGCCGGGCACAGGTAGTCATTCTCCAGTTTGTTTCGGATTCCGCTCCAGGTTGACATAGGTACTTGTTTCCTTTCTGATGTCGTTGCGGGCGTTGCCCTTTCCGCAGAATTTGCCTTTTGTGTTTGAAGTGTTATCCGTTGAATCCGCCGACTTCAATTTTATATTTGCAGTCGACCTCGATACAAACTAAATGTCCCATGAAATAGTCGGGTTCCGCATCCAAATCGATGTAAAAGCCAGTTTCACTTCCATTTACAAATATTGTTACATTGTTTACAAATAGTGCTTTTACAAACTCATCTTCTGAAATCTTCCCATCTGCTTCCAGCGTTCCATCTTCGATCATTTCATTCACGACGTCTATACAGTCATCGTTCTCATCCAAAAATGCTCGGATAATGGTATCTTTATGGTCATTGACCCAATTTACCTTTTCCAAAACGATATCGCCTATATTTCCCTCTGTGCTCTGAAACTCAAGGAGAATTTTAGTCTTTCTATCCCATACGGTCCATTCTCCAACATGAAAGCCGAGTTTGCGGTCAAATACAAATTCCGTATTCCCCAAAATGATTTTATCCGGCATTTCGACCCTTTTCTTCAAAAACAGTCCCATAATACACCTCTAAAAGTTCCAATTTATTGTCCAGTATGATAGCCCATTCGATTACTGCTTTTGGAGATACTTCCGGAAGCATTCGATGAACTCCCGATTCCGCTTTGGAACATCGAATCCCTTCCGATGGGGAAAGAACCCTTCCCGTTCCACATCGTCCAACAGCTTCGACAAGTCGGAAAACCGGGCAAAGAACGGTAGTGCATAGTCCTGGATCTGCCCGGAAATCTCCTGGATAGAGCGTTCCCGCTCCAGCAGAGTAGATACCTCATAGCGGGGGAAGTCATCATACCGGCGGGTCAGTCGGGCGATGGAGGTACCCACGATACCATCATAGGTATCCTCCGTCCCTTCCTGCTCACTGCGCCACTGGGCAATCACCGGGGAACTCACATCGAAGAAGGCAGTAAAAGTGGTGGAGCCAAAGCGGATGGAGGGGGAAAAGTAAAAGGAGAACACAAAGATGCCGTCTTTTTTGTAGATGTCATTTTTGCTCTTGCGGTATTTGTAACCCAGCGGGATCAAGGGCTCCGCGATCCGCTCACAGGTATAGACGAAGATCTCGCGGGGCTTGGTTCCCTTCGGGAAATCCATCTTCTCCATGTTGCCACCTTCCTTCACTCATTTACCGTTCCACTCTCAACCGCCGCGTTATTTTTATTGCTCATTGAGATACCTCGCCAGTTTCTTCTCCAGCAGTTCTGTCATATCATTGCAGAGGCGTTTTACCTTGTCCTGCTCATGGGCGTAGTACCAGATGGTTTCCTCTCTGGGGCGGAGCAGGAGCTGGTCGCCGTCCGCTTCTTTCCAGAACTCGCCCAGCACACAATACCGCTCTCCATGGATGGTCAGATCAAACATCCCGGAAAGGGTAAGGATCACGCCTGTGGATACATTGATGCCTGCGGTCAGCAGGAAAAACTCCCGCACCTGGGACGGGAGCGTGAAGTCCAGCACGCTTTCTTGATTCCCGATCTGCTCCTCCGTGGCGGCAGGCTTGATCTCATCAGAGGTATCCAGCACCTTTGCCAGCGCCTTGGAGAACTTGGGGTATCGGCCAAACAGCTCCGGGTGGCTGGCCTTGAATTCCTTTTGCTTTTCCCGCTGCACTCGCTCCTGCTCCTTGCAGAAAGCGTCCAGTTCGGCCAGATACCGCTCCTGGTAGAGATTGCTGGCTTCAAATGCTAAGCCGCTCTTTTCCAGAATGGCGATGGCTCCCTTTTGGCTGCCAAACACCGGGCCCCACTGAAAACCGTGTCGGCAGGGCTTTAGCTTCAGAAATTCGCCCCGACTCAGCAGGGTTTCCAGTTCCGGCTCATGCTCGTCCCACCAGTTCCGCCAACTTTCTGGTGTTTCCCGGCCTTCGACCAGGTCCAGGAGCTTTGCTGTCAATGATTCTTTGTTCATAGGTGTCCACGCTCTTTCTCCGCCATCACTATACTCGTGATTCCAAGACTTCGCCATTATCGTTGATATAAGTGTAATGAATAAAATCCTCGTCCAAAAGCAACAGATATGGACTAAAAACTTCCCATGCATCATGATCGCTCACGATGTCAGAATATTTGCCAAATACATAAATCTCAAATAAGGCGTCTGTTCCCATTAAAAAGCACAAGTAGGCATTTCCATGGGGATATGGGCAAACTTCTTGGATCGCCAGCTGCCCCGGTTGCTCAAAATTGAGTTTTGAGATAAAGGTTTCAATTTTGAGTGCTTCCGCTTCATCCGCATATCGGTATTTTTGAGAAAAATGTTCGATACTTTTTGTGAGACGGTCCTTGTATTGCTGTATCTCTGCTCTTTTCTGTTTTATCTTGAGCTGCGCTCTTTTCTGAGCCAAAAGTTCTTTCCTCTCATGCTCCATAGTTCATTTCTCCGTTTCAGAGGGCGCAGGAATAGATGCTCATGGCCCCGTAATCGGTGTGCAGGACAAGTCCGCTTTGAGTAAAGGCAAAATTCACCTGACGCACCACAAAGGGATCATCAATGGTGGCCAGCAGTTGGCCGCTGCCGGTATCCCACAGCTCTATGGGGGAGCTGCCACGATCCTGCTGAACGGCCATCAGGCTGCCCCTTGTCCTCACCGCGCAGGTGTCTGAAAAACTCAGTCCCTGCCGGACCGAAAACGGGAAAGGATTGTCCATCTCCTCTCCGTTCTGGGTCAGATAGAACTTGCCGCCCACCGAGAAGCACTGGTCATCTGGAGAGAAGAAGGGATGCCAGCCCGCATTGGGGATCACTACTTTTTGGGCGGACTTCAGATCGACCAGCACATACTCACCCTCGGTGACGCGGTAGGCCGCTTTGCTCTGCCGGGGAGAGAGCATCCCGAAGCAGTAATAGGCAAAATTCGGATTCTTAGACTTCTTGCATTTTACCGTTTCCCGCCACATCTCCATGTTGCTGCCAAAGTCAAAGACGACGATTTCCTCGCCTGTGTACCACAGGGCCAGGTCGCCGCTGGCATCCAGCATGGCCTTCATGTTGTTTTTCTTGTTGGCAAAGGGCGTGATTTCATGGGTGCGGAGTGAGAACTGCTGGAGAAGATAGCTGTTGTTCAGAAGAAGGGTGTCATTGGGGCAGAGGACCTGCTCATAGGTCATTCTCTTTGCGCCCAGGGAAACTGTTTCGAGAATCTCCCCGCTGCCATCGAAGTGATAGAGGGTCTCGTCCTCAAAATCTCTGACCACCCTTGTCAGGAAGAAGTCATCCCGTGTGAGAGCGGCAGCCAGGGGCATGAAACCGTTGTTGTCCTTTCCAACAAACCGGTGGCACCGCGCCTGCCCAACAGCGGCATCCGGATTCTGATAGACAAATCCTTTCCGCATCTGGCCCATCATGGCACTGGCGGCCTTGCTCTTGACCTGGAAGGCGGAGTCACACAGGATCTCCTTGACCTTCCCGCCATTCAAGCAGGTTCGGATGGTATGTCCGTCAATTTCAATCCGCCACTGCTTATTTGTGGCGGGGTTGAGGAAGGTTTTTTCAATCATGGTTTTGGCCGTTCCTCCTTTCGGATCAGGATGCTTTTTCCCTCGGAGTTGATGCTATAGAGGTCATCCAAATGGATATGGAATCCATCCTCACGAACGGTTTCTGCCATTCCCAAAGCGGCTTTCGCCAACAGGAGCAGCCCCGCCCGGTTTCCCGTTAGCTCCAATTCATTTCCATCGGCATGAGTGGTAAAGGAGAGGTGGGCTTCCGGCTCTACCGGAAGGATGGGCAGTTGTTCATCATTCAGTTGAATGGTCAGTGTTTTGGGTTTCATCGCTTGTATCCCACCTTTTGAAAACTCCTCAATCAAAATCCATCCAAACCAGGTGCTTCCCGCAGTGGAGGCACTGGAACAGATAGCATTGCAGATGCCCGCCATTGACGGATTCCTGAATCATTTCCTTATGTTCGTCATCCCACATTGGATCGTCCAGCACATCCTCCAGCACACCCAGCGCCCGCAGTTCTCTGGCACCCACATGGCCCAGATAGGCGCAGTAGTCGCCGCAGTGGGCGCGCCAGTATTCCTGCTGCCAACCGGAGTAGCCGGGAGTTCGGTGGATGAGTTCGTCCAACCGGGCCGGGTCCTCCACGCCATCGTCCACGGAGCAATCGTCCTGGAAGCTGCCGTCATATTTTCGGGCCGCCTCGCCGCTGGAGATACACTCCGGGCACAGACACTCAATATCCTCCACAGCGTAAAAGGGGCCTGTATAGAAAATATGGGTCGTCTTGCCGCAGCAGTCGCAGGCAACGCCATCCGCGGACTCCTCAAAAGCGCCGGTTTCCAGCGGATTGGGGTGATACCGGAAGGTGGGCAGGCCCAGCCGAGCCTGCCGCTCCTTCTCTTTCTGCTTTTCCTCCAGCGTTTTGGGCTTGGGGAGAGCATAATGATTGCCCCAGTTTTCCGCATATTCCTTCAGCGTGCCCAGCCGCTTGAGGGTCTTTTTATCGGAACGATTTCCGATTTGGCAGAGCAGTTCGTAGGCGTCCTTCTTAAAGTCCAGCAGGTCATATACATCCACCAGCACTTCCTTGGCCTGCTGATCCTCACTCTGCTCAAGTTCTTCCTTGAAGGTATATAGAGCGCGGACATTGTCTGGACCTTCATTGGTCGCAACAAACTGTTTTTTTAGTTCGATATAGGTTTTCTGATATTCTGTCATTGGTCGCACCTCCCATCAATCCCACCAGAAATACCAGACAGTGGACTGCCACAGGACATCTGCCAAGGAGCCAATGCTTCCATCCTCATTCTGATCCAGATCTGGGCAGAAGCCATATTGCTCCACAGCCACTTCCATAGCTCTTTCCTTGGAGATCGGAGTCGGAAGTTCAAACTCCAATTCATCGTGGCTCATGGCGGCAGGGATGGCACCATGCTGCTCGAACCAGTATTTCGCCACTGCCATCAGGTCCGGCGTGTCGGGGCACTCATTCCAATTTCCAAAGGGCAGATAGGCGAAGATCTCCCAGGGGTTCTTGACCGGAATTTTGGCCAGAATGAGCGGATAGGTCATGTGGCTATCCGAATCCCAATAGCAGGAGAAGCGGTCATTGTCATAGCCGCCCTCCATCTCGCCCAGGACTTCCGCCTCCCAGTCCATGTCATCGTCCTCGGCTTCTTCCTTGCGCTGACCGGTCAATTCCTCCAGAACCGCCTTTCCGTCCTTGATGGGAGCGGAGAGCATCTTCTTTCGATACTCCTCTACTGTTTTAAGGTCAAATTCGTAGAAGTCCGCATTGTGCTCCGGATCGGCGTTCATCACCAGACACTCCAACAGCGTTTCATCATCCGCCTTGATGAGCACGGGAACAAAGCCCTCCCGTACCCCCAGCCGCTGGGCGTAGCTGTATGCCGACATGATGGGGTCATCATCTGCCATGGATGGGAAATAGGTACACTCGCAGTCCAGATACTCCATGATGGCCTGAGCAACCTCGGAAGGCTCCAGCGTGTCCTCGTCGAAGTCCTGTCCCTGCCAGTTTTCAAACCGTTCCCCGATCACCTCTGCCATAGCCTGATAGTAGTCCTCGTCAAAGGGGATGAACAGGTAGGCTTCATCCTGGAACTCATCAGAGTGATACCGCTCCGGGCCGAAGAAGCGGAGGGCGTTGTCGTCAACATCGGCAGGATAGTAGGGGCTGTCGCCCTCTCCGTAGTAATAGCCTGCAAAGGCACGGCCTTGCTGATTGAATAGCACAGAGAACAGACAGCCGTCCAGCTCATCCCGGATAAACTCCCGCAGATCCACACTGGCAGGATCAACTTTGACCTGTTTGGCCACTTCGCTGTATTCTTTCAGGAAGTCCTCACCCATCAGGTCGTGCTCCATGCACCAGCGCAGGTAGATGGCCATGTGGTTATAAGCGTTGATGGGGTCAATTGGCAGTTCCTTCTCCTCAATGCTCTCGATATGATAGGAGGCATCGTCCATCTCACCGTCAAAATCATCATTGGAAAGGGTGCCACGGGTGATAGCATCCTGACGATCAGGCTCCACCACAAAGCTGATGCCGTTCATTTTGCCCAGCAGGGCGTCCGCGTCATGGGCCAGCTTATATTCCAATTCATCCCGGTAGAGAGGAATCACCTGATAGAAGTTGACCTCCTCGCCACTCGGCAGGATGCAGACCTCGCTGCCATCTTCGGTATCCTGGGGACCAGTCAGAATGGCGGCGCACAGCTTTGTGTCCTTTGCAAAATCCTCCTCATTGTCCATGGTATGGCCGAAGCCCAGCCAGGTATCGCTGGCAATGGGAAGGCGGGCCAAGGATTTCAGCAGGCGGATGGGCCAGTACCACTTTTCGTCTTTCATGGACTCCTGATCCAGCTTCCAGTCCGCAGGCAGGGCAATGGCCAGCTCCGCCCGCTCCAGCTTATATTCCGCCAGTTCCTCCGGCACATTCATCCGGTGAGCGCCCATGCCCATGGTGACCAGGGTGCAGTAGTCCCGCTCCTCAGAGGGCGGCACCACGCAGATGTCCACATGGATGTCGGGAGAAACCAGCTCATGGAACACATTCTCTAACTTGCCGAAATACTGCTCAATGTGCCCCTCGACGGCTTCCATCTCCTCCTCGGTGTAGACTTCGGGATTACTGAATTCTTCCTCATCCTGCGTGTCATCATTGTCTGAGTGGTCGCAGCTGTCATCCTCCGGATCTCCCTTTATAGGCTCGTAACCGATCTTCAGGGTCATCTGTTCCTCCGGCAGGGAGACGCCGGGGCTGCGGGTGATGGTGTGCTTATCGTCCGCAGAAAAACCGATGGTCTCGCCGTCTTGCAGTGTCACATCACACGCCAGCACATAGGAGGCAAGGCTGGCCAAAAAGTCCCGCAGTTCCTCCGGCTCAGCGTCGGTGTTCAACACCTCCATTTCCTCCTTGCCAAACACATCCATGCCGTAGGTGTAGCCGTTTAGGCCCCCCTCGCTCCGGTACAGGCCGAACCAAACCCAGTTGAAGATGGGCAGTTCGTCCTCTTTGAGCATATCGGCAAGGCCCTCATAGAAACGAGGCTCAAATACCACGCCGCTGGTGTAGACACCGGTGGCGTATTTCTGCTTGCAGCACACTGCCATCGCCTTGGTGAACAGCTTGCCCCGTTCCAGCAGTTTTTCCTCCTCGCCCAATACAGCCACCATGATATGGGCCTTGTGCGCTTTGGCCACCTCTACGGCCTCTGGCCACATATAGTTGTTTTCGGCGTTGATCTCCGCTTCATTGTCCGGGATGTGACCGTGGAAGAGTGTCACGATCAGCATCATGCCGCCGACCCGCATTACCACAGCGTCATCGCTGTTCTCATCATCTTCGTCGCCCTCATCCGGCTCCTCATCTACGATGCCCCATTCTTCCCGTAGATTCCGGATCAACTGCTCCTTGTCCCATTCCGCTTTGGAGAGGAGCACAGACCCGGCAAAGGAGCCCTTACGGTCAGTTTTCTCCTCGTCGGCGTCATCCTCAAGATCCTCTACATCTTCATCCGGATCATAGAGGGATTCATGCTCCAGTCCGCGGACAAATTCCTCAAAGCTGTCTGCCAGATGGGTAATCTTGTAGTCGTTTTCCTGATCCACATGGACTACCGCAGGCTCTCCCTGGGGGCCGCAAGCTCGGTAGTCCAGGAAAATCATATCGTGTCCGGCGCTTGGACAGTCACAGATGGCCACACCGATGGCAGGATACTCCCACTCATCGATCATAAACTGGCTGCCCAGCTCTCCGCAGAGGGAGCAGCTCTTTTCTCGTCCGATGCCGAAAATGCCGGTGATGGCCACATGGTCATCTGCCCAGCAGGTAGGTTCATCGCAGGGATAGCAGGTGTTCACCGGAATGCCGCCGTTGTGCTGCTTCATCAGCCAGATGTAGGCGGCGGGCAGCTTGTAGCCCAGTTCCTCCTCCACGCTGGCGATCAGCTCATCGGAAGGCGGATCACTGACATATTCTTTCAGTGCATACCAATTATCATCCCAGAAGTTGGTGAGGTCGAAGCCCTCAAATGGAGTATCACCGGGCACGAATTTGGCCTTCTTCTTCCGGCTGCGCTGGCGTTTCCGGATCTCCGCCTTACACTCCCGAATTACTGCCGGGGCATTTTCGTCCTCGGGGTCCAGCTCCGCCCACCGCTCGGCGTAGGGGATGGCCTTTTCCTCCTGACCATAGAGATACTGATAGCCATAGGCCATCCGCATATTCCACTCCGCCTTGTCCTGGCCTTCCTCCCGGACGGACTCCAGCACCTCAATGGCCCTCAGAAGGGCTTTGTCTCCCTTGGATTTCAAAGTACCTTCGTCATGGTCCCCGATGATGGCGTAGTTCTCCAGTGCACGGGCCAGGGCGTAGGCGGTGCGGTAGTTCCTCCAGTTCTCCGGGATGGCATTCAGTGCCTGGATACAGCGGGTGTACTCATCCTCGTCGTTCCACTGCTCCAGCTGCTGGAAGAAGGATTCGGCGTTCTGTTGGGTGTAAGGAATATAGTCCATGCCCGTCAGCGTTTCGTCCAACTCGTCATCCTGATTCTCAGTTTCTGTCCCATCATCTTGTTGCTTTAGGGGTACAGAACCGGCTTCACGGCGGAAGGTGTGGAAGATGGCCCATGGGATGTCCGTGCCTTCAAAGAACTCTTTCGCCATGTTCAGCGCCTCTTGGATGTCCCAGGCGATGAAGTCCACATAGCCACAGTAGAGGCCGGTAGCCCCGCCGGTGAGAGTGAGCACTTCCGAACCATCCCCGCCGGTGAGCACTTCCTCCAGTTTGTCCCGGAAGTCGAAAATTTTCTGACTGCCTTCCTCCTCCCGCAGGGTATCCAGGGGATAGCAGAAGAAGCCCGCCACCGCGCCGTCGGCATGGAGATCGTCCATAAAATCATTGTCGGCATTCAGATAGCCGTTGATGAGCGGCACACAGCAGGTGGAACCGGCCATTACATCCAGCCGCCAATCGGCGTCCGGGTCCTGTTTGGGTTCCATTTTGTAACCAAGGTAGCTCTCCAGATAGGCTTCCGGGTCGGTGGAGAGCTCCAGGCCCTGCTCCCGCAGTTTGTCGGGCAGCTGGGACAGGAGGAAGGACGGCTCTGCCTTGGGTTCCTCCAGCACATCAAAGCTGTCTATGTATCTCATGTGGGAGATCTCGCCCAGCACTTGGTCGGTGAGGGTAGTGAGCATCCACCAGGCCCGGCCTTCTTCCTCCCGGAGCATAGGCAGCAGCTTTTCGCAGTAGGCGGAGATGGCGAAGCTGTTTTCACCCTGCTCCTCCAGCCAGATCTGCACATCCTCCCCGGAGATGTCCCAGCCATCCTCAGTACGCAGGCCGATGTTCTGGAGAGGCTGACGGCCCACAAGGATATTCCAGTGCTCCAGCACCTCCTTGGGGGCGTGCTTCTGGAAGTAGACCAGCTCAAACAGTTTGACCTTATCCCCCTCCGGGGTGAGGATCAGCTCATGCTTTTCGCCGTTGAAGCCCATCTCGAAGGAAATCTCGTCAAAAACCAAATTCAGGGTTTCCTCCATTTGGGCCACGATCTCCGCACCGCGGGTGTGATCTTTGTCCTCGTCCATCATCTGGCGCAGCTCTGCTTCCATCTCGGCAAAGGTTTCCCACCAGTTCTCTGTCCGTTCCCGGAAGCACTCCCAGAACTGCGGCAGAGAAATACCCTTTTTGCACGAGTCAATTAGTTCCTCCATGTCCTGTCGGGTGTTGAGCTTAGGATCATCACCGGGATGCAGTTCCAGAGCTTTTTCAAAATGCCGCAGAGAGCGGCCCTCCTGATCCAGATAATAATAGGCATACCCCATACGGAAATTCCAGGAATAAGTATCTCCCAGTTCCTCCTCATGGGACTGCATCAGTTCCAGTGCCTGGTGAAGCAGCTTCCTTCCCTCCGGCTCGCTGGAGTCCGCCAGATTGTTGTAGGCGCGGGCCAGCTCCATATCCATTTCCGGGGTACGCTCCTCGGCAGAGATTGCCTCCAGTGCGTCAACGATTTTCTGGTGTTTGTCCTCCTCATGCCACTTCTGGCACTGCTTCAAAATATCCATATCAGGGTCCTCCTCGTCCTCATCTGGTTTCCAGTCTTTAATCTGCTGGAACACGCCATTTTCATCCCGCTCAAAGGCGCAGGGAGCGGAGGTGTTCAGCAGCGGGATAATGTCGGGATCGTCGTTGCAGATCGTGTTCAGCTTGTAGATCCCGGCATTGTTGGGATCGTCCATGTACGCCTCGCTCTCATCACCAGCAGTGAAGCGCCAGCCGCTGTCCCAGCCGCCGTCCGGCTTCTCCCGGTAGCAGTAGCCAACCTTGCAGCCCTCCACCGTGATACGGTTGGTGGCAATGCAGCCATCCGCTCCCTCCCAGCCGGGGAGCAGATCTTTTACATCTTCCGCCTTTACATGGTAGTTCCGGTTGCGGCCAGAGGCTTCGTACAGCTCCTTCCGCAGCATCTCCACCTGATAAGCCATATCCGTGATCTCATCCTCGCCCATCATCTCGCTGAGGTCGTATTCCAGCGGGGCATGGACAAAGTCCGCCAGGGCCTTGTTCATGGCGTCGTGTTCCTCTGGCGTGGCGGTGATGCGGACACGACGGGCGGGGGTGTTGTACTCGTCCAGATCCTGGAGGTTCACACTGCCGCTGACGCTGCACTCCAGCAGGATGGCGGCCAGGTCGGTGACCACATCAATGGCGAAGTGGAAGTCCATCTCCACGCCGTCCGAATGGGTGAACTCCAGATACTCCACGGTCTGGCGGAAGTCCCAGTTCTGCTTGTCCAGACCGATCTTGGCGAAGATCTCGCTGAGGGGGATCTCCTCTTGTTTCTGATCCTCCAAAAATGCCACAAGGTTCAGGCTGTCATCCGAGCCGCCAATAAAATTGCCCCAGTATTTTTTGATATACATCTGTCACGCCTCCTGTTCTGAATCCAGTCGATCAATGAGCTGATTCAAGTGTTCCAACCACGCAGGAGCGATCTCACCGCTATCCTCGTTCTTCCAAAGATCCACAATCTCACGGATGCCGTCCTCGTCCGGCACCTCGTTTTTGATGTCGGTGAGCTGCCGCAGCAGGAAGGCAATGGCTTCTTTGGATGCTGTGAAACCGGTGATTTTATCCCATATAGCTTCTTCATGATCGTAGTCCAGCTTGCCGTTATCCTTCCATTGGAAATACAGCTCCGCCAGAGCCATCGCAGTATTGTCAAAGAGGAAGTCGATTTGTGAGAAGTCAGATCCCAGCATGACTTCCTCTTTCATCAGTTCAATCATCTCGCCCAGATCCATTACCGGATGCTCCGGTACATATTCATTTTTGAGGATGTCCAGTACATCCAGCCCTTCGTCACGCTCTAATGCTTTTATACCCCATGCTCCCATGTCGGCACCTCTCTTTCTTTATTTCGTATCAAGCTTCTATTGTCAATCATGGTTCTCCACCCGGATAATGGGCCGGTAGAAGTCATAATCTCCGTTTAGTTCCTTGTCCTCCTGCACTTCCGGCTTACAGTGGGGCGAACAGGGTAGGAAACCGAGAAATGGGCCCAGCCCGCCGCAGATATTGCACCCGCCGTCACCGCCGCAGGTGGTAAGTCTATCAGCCTGCACCACTTCCCGCATATAGGGATCGTAGGCGATGGACAGGCCGAAGAAGTTGGGTTCCTCCATATCATAGGGCCGGTTCTCATCCTCATCCATGTCCTCAAACCAGCGTAGACGCATGGAGTAGTCTAACCCATCTCCCCATGGGAACAGGGTCCGACATCCGCCGCCGCACAGGTAGGCCCACTCGTCCGCTGTGGGCAGCGAAAGCCCCTGCTTTTCCAGCCCGGCAAGAAGCGCATCGTAGTCTGTGCAGTGATAGATCCAGGTATGAAATCCATCTTCTGTCCGTTCTATGCGGGCCGACTGATGCAAGGTAAGACTGCTGCTGTCACTCCAAGCAAAATCACGGAATTCCTTCAGCCAGTCAGGGTGGGCAGTCAGCCTGGGATCGTCCATCTTGACCGGCTCCCAGCACAGTTCCTCCAGCTCCCGGCCCACCAGCATGGGGCCAATGACCGCCTGCCGAACGGGAGCCATGCTTTCCCGGATCATCTCTTCCGGGTTCTGCGGTTCCATCTCCCACTCCTGGAACAGATAGTCCAATTCCTC
>OLIH01000838.1_pt1 | contig 12761 bp, 16 predicted proteins | sample 1609721 | NCBI WGS metagenome assembly OLIH01 (sample SAMEA4350157, study PRJEB24818) | metagenome | biome: human; feature: gut; material: faeces | place: Denmark | collected 2013-09
CCTGAACACGACAGAGGCAGTGAAAATATTAAGAGACAGAGGGCTGCTTCAGGATATTATGAAAACAGTGATGGAGCGGATCACATTTTATCTGCGGCAGAGAGCTGGCGGAGAGCTTGAGACAGGAGCAGTTGTATTTTCCGGCGAAGAGGGGATCCTCGGACAGACGGAGAATGCCGAAAGGCTGCTGGGACTGATAGAGAGGCAGCGGAAAGACAAGAAATAGCAGAAAAAGGAGAAACATCATATGAGCGGAATATTTACTGGAGTGGGAGTCGGGCCGGGAGATCCGGAACTCATGACTCTGAAGGCAGTCCGCGCCGTGGAAGCGTGCAGCGTGATCGCCATACCTGTGTCAGACAGTACACTGGAGGAGCCGGTGTATGAAAGCGCGGCAAATCAGGAAAAACAAAATGCGTCATATCTGGAGCGGTGCGTGGCATATCAGATCGCGGCCGGCGCCGTTGAAGGGATTGCAGAAAAGGACCGGATCTATCTGCCGATGCCGATGATAAAGGAGAAAGACAGACTGAAGGCGATTCATGATAATGATGCGGCGGCAGTTGCAGAACTTCTGGATCAGGAGAAAAATGTAGTCTTCCTCACTCTGGGAGATCCCACAGTATATTCCACCTGTATGTATGTACATAAACGTCTGAAACGAAGCGGATACCTTACCCGGATCGTGCCGGGCATCCCGTCTTTCTGCGCGGCAGCGGCGCGGATGGATATCCCTCTCGTGGAAAACCGGCAGGAACTCCACGTACTGCCCGCTTCCTATCACATTGAAGAGAGTCTGGATCTTCCGGGCACTAAAGTACTCATGAAAGCAGGGCGTAAGATGTCGGAAGTGAAGCGCCTGCTGACAGAAAAAGAGCTGGACGCCATGATGGTGGAAAACTGCGGAATGGAAAATGAAAAGCTGTATTTTGGCGCACAGGAAATACCGGAACAGGCAGGATATTATTCCCTGCTTGTTGTAAAGGAAAAACAGACAGGAGGAAGAAAAAGATGATTACTTTTGTAGGAGCAGGACCGGGTGCGGAAGATCTTATCACTGTCCGGGGACAGAATCTGCTAAGGAAAGCAGATATTGTAGTCTATGCAGGTTCCCTTGTCAATCCGGGTCTTTTATCCCTCTGCAGGGAAGACTGCGAGATCTATAACAGCGCAAAGATGACACTGGAGGAAGTGCTGGGCGTCATGAGCGCGGGAGAAAAATCCGGGAAAAAGGTCGTCCGTCTTCACACGGGTGATCCCTGTCTGTACGGAGCGATCCGGGAGCAGATGGACGAGCTGGAAAAAATGGGAATCCCGTATGAGGTATGCCCGGGCGTAAGTTCGTTCTGCGGAGCGGCGGCGGCGCTGGGAGCGGAGTATACGTTGCCCGGAGTTTCTCAGTCTGTAGTGATTACTAGAATGGCGGGGCGCACGCCTGTCCCGGAGAGAGAATCCATCAAAAGCTTTGCTGCCCATCAGGCGACAATGGTGATTTTCTTAAGTACCGGAATGTTAAAAGAACTTTCCGCCGAGCTGATCAACGGGGGATATGATCCGGATACGCCGGCGGCTATTGTATACAAGGCCACATGGCCGGAGGAAAAAGTACTGCGCTGTACGGTGAAAGAACTTGCGGAAACTGCAGCGAGGGAAAACGTGACGAAGACGGCGCTGATCGTGGTGGGCAGGATACTTGAAGGAGAGTATGAGCGCTCGAAGCTCTATGATCCGTCCTTTACCACAGAATTCCGGGAAGCATCCGTGCCGTCAGGGACAGAAAAAGAGCAGTAAGCATGAATTACAGAGAAACGGAGCAGCAGAACAATGAGTAGGATCTATGTGACAGGTCTGGGCCCGGGAGCAGCAGACCAGATGACAATACGGGCGAAGAAGGTGCTGGAAAAATGTCCGGTGATCATCGGATATACAGTATATATTGATCTTATCCGGGAGGAGTTTCCGGATAAGATATTTTTGAGTACACCTATGCGAAAAGAAGCTGACCGGTGCCGCATGGCATTTGCGGAAGCACAGAAGGGGCAGGACGTTGCAATGGTATGCAGCGGAGATGCGGGAATCTATGGCATGGCAGGCCTGATCTGTGAGATCGGAAAGGATTATCCGGATGTGGGGATTGAGGTGGTGCCGGGCATTACGGCTGCATCCGGCGGAGCGGCGGTTCTCGGGGCGCCGTTGATGCATGACTTTGCGGTTATCAGCCTGAGCGATCTGCTCACGCCGTGGGAGAAGATTGAGAAGCGTATCCGGGCGGCAGCAGAAGCGGATTTCGTTATCTGCATATATAATCCGTCCAGTAAAAAGCGCGCGGACTATCTGCAGAAAGCCTGCGGGATGATACTGGAATACCGGAAGCCGGAGACAGTATGCGGCATTGTGCAGAATATCGGAAGAGACGGGGAAAGTTGTGAAATTCTTTCGCTTGAGCGGCTCAGGGATACGCAGGTGGATATGTTTACAACGGTATTTATCGGAAACTCAAATACGATGGAATTAAACGGCAGAATGGTGACGCCGAGAGGATATAAAGATGTGTAAAAGGCAGAAGATTTCTCTGATCGGAATAGGCATGGGCAGCAGAACCTCAATAACGGCAGAGGCGGCAGATGCAGTCAGAAACTGTGACTGTATGATCGGCGCACAGCGGATGCTCTCTGCCGCGCGGGAGGTACGCTGCGGGGCTGAAACGAAAGGGCACAGCGCGGAGCAGCCGGAACGGGCAGAGGGAAGAACAAACCCGGGCATCCCCGAGCTGTGTGAATATAATGCGGAAAAGATATTCGCATATACAGAGGCACATCCGGAATACTCGCATGTGGCGGTGGTGCTCTCGGGAGATACCGGATTCTACAGCGGTGCGAAGAAGCTTTCCGCGATGTTTGCGTCAGCTCCCGGGCGGTATGAGGTAGAAATGATTCCGGGAATTTCATCTGTTGTCTTTCTTGCCGCCCGGCTTAAGACAACATGGGAGGACGGGGCATTGATCAGCCTGCACGGACAGGAAGAAAATTTTATACAGACTGTAAACAGAAACCATAAGACGTTCCTTCTTCTGGGAGGAAAAGACGCGGGCGGAAGGATGGTCAGCGCTCTGAAAGACTATGGGATGGATGACGTGACCGTGTATATCGGCAGCAGGCTTTCCTATCCGGATGAGAAGATCGTATGGGGGCATCCGGGAGAATTCTCAGGCAGTGAAGCGAACGGCCTGTGCGCGGCGATGATCCTGAATCCGCTGCCGGATAAGAGAACAGGCCCTCATATTCCGGATGAAGAGTTTATCCGGGGAAAAGTGCCCATGACAAAGGCGGAAGTGCGCGCTGTCAGTCTGGCTCAGATGGAACTTACCGAGAATGCGGTAGTATATGACGTGGGAGCGGGAACCGGTTCAGTGTCGGTGGAAGCGGCGCGTTCCGGGGAACGGATCCGTGTATATGCTATAGAGAAAAAAGATGAGGCGGTCCGGCTTCTGGAACAGAACCGTAAGAAATTCCGGACAGACGGAATCCGCATCGTAGAGGGGGAGGCGCCGGAAGCCCTGCGTGAACTGGAGCCCCCGACCCATGTGTTTATCGGAGGAAGCTCGGGAAACCTCCGCGAGATCCTGCGCGTTGTCCTTGAGAAAAATCCGTCTGTGAGGATTGTGGTGAACGCCATATCTCTTGAGACAGTCGGAGAGGCAATGGCTGCAATCGAGGAAGGGCTGCTTAAAAACGCCCAGGTTACGCAGATTATGGCATCCCGCTCACGGGTACTTGGAAGATATCACATGATGACCGGACAGAATCCGGTATATATCATTTCCGCAGGCGGAGAGATGCGGGATGATGCTGAAGAGAGACCGGAAGAAAGGAGTGCGGCCCGATGAAGATCCCCGGAATACTGATCGCCGCACCGGCAAGCGGCAGCGGCAAGACGGCGGTATCCTGTGCTCTGATGGCCGCGCTTCAGGCGCGTGGGCTTAAGGTGCGCGCCTGCAAATGCGGGCCGGATTATATTGATCCCATGTTTCACAGAGAGGTGCTGGGAGTGGATTCGAGAAATCTGGATCTCTTTTTCTCTGAGCCGGATGAACTGAGACAGGGCTTTATCCGTCATGCATCCGGCGCTGATATTGTGGTGACAGAGGGCGTTATGGGATACTATGACGGAAGAGGGATGGATACGGACGCCGGCAGCTCCTACGATGTGGCACGCACTCTGAACCTGCCCGTCATACTTGTGATCAACTGCAGGGGAGCAGCCCTTTCTCTGGCGGCTCTTGTCCGCGGCATGGCAGAGTTCAGGGCTGACAGCAATATATGCGGGATACTTTTGAACCGGACGTCAAAGATGCTGTATCCGAGACTGAAAGCTATGCTGGAGCAGGAACTCGGGAAATACGGACATAAAATCCCTGTGCTGGGATACGTGCCTGAAGATGATGCCTTCCGTCTGGAAAGCCGTCATCTTGGACTTGTCACGCCGCAGGAATTGACAGATCTTAGAGAACAGACGGAGCGGGCCGGAAATATATTGACGGAGAGCGTGAATCTGGAACAGCTCCTTAAGATTGCCGGTGAGGCTCCTGAAATTGAGACTTCTGAAATTGAGACTGACGGATCACAAGTTCATCGGAAAAAGCAGGAGAGATATGCGCGGATCGCCATTGCGCGGGACGAGGCGTTCTGTTTCTACTATAAAGCGAACCTTGAGATGCTGGAAGAAGCCGGATTAGAGTTGGTGCCTTTCAGCCCGCTTCGGGACGAGAAACTTCCGGAAAATACCAGCGGTCTGATTCTGGGCGGCGGCTACCCGGAACTGTACGGGGAAAGGCTCTCTGCCAACCGGACGCTTCTGGCAGAGATCAGAGAACGGCTGGAAGCAGGACTTCCGTGCATTGCCGAGTGCGGCGGATTTATGTATCTGCATGAGGAGATGGAAGATAAAAACGGCAATACATATCCCATGGCGGGAGTGATAAAAGGGCGGACGTACCCGACAGGCAGACTGGTTCGTTTCGGGTATGTGAATATTGCGGCAGCTCCGGGAGAAGAGGAAGAAAGCGCAGTTAGCCGCAGCACAGAGAAAAAGGCTTATCTCAGACCCGGCGAGCAGATCCGGGGGCATGAGTTCCACTACTGGGACAGTACCGACTGCGGTAATGACTGTGTGGCGACGAAGCCGGACGGGAAAAGAAAATGGGAATGTATCCATATGAATGGAAACCTTTTTGCCGGATATCCCCATCTATATCTGCCTTCTATGCCGGAGTTTGCATACAGATTTTCGGACCGGTGCAGAGATTGGATGAGACAGGAAACAAAATAACGAGAAGAACGGCACGGGGAGAGAAAATGATGATGTCAGAAGAATTCGAAAAAGAATTGAAACAGAGGATAAGAGAGATACAGCCTGCAGATCAGAAGAGTATGGAGGCGGCAGCCGCGCACTGGAAGACAGTAGGAAAACCGCTGTACAGCCTCGGAAAGCTGGAAGAGGCAGTTATCCGTATGGCGGGGATCAGAGGAAAGGCAGATTATACGATCGAAAAAAAAGGTCTTGTCATTATGTGTGCTGACAACGGCGTGGTGGCTGAAGGCGTGACTCAGACCGGACAGGAAGTGACCGCCATTGTGGCGGAAAACTTTACCCGGCGTGCAACAAGCGTATGTCTGATGGCTGAAATCGCAGGCGCGGATCTTTTTCCGGTGGATATCGGTATGGCGTCGGATGTGCCTGCGGTAACAAAACCGGAATATAAGGTAATGTACGGGACAAAAGATATGCTTTATGAGCCTGCTATGACAAGGGAGCAGGCGGCAAAAGCTGTGCTTACGGGAATCCATATTGTAGAAAAGCTTGCAGGACAGGGGTATGATCTTCTTGCCACAGGGGAGATGGGCATCGGCAATACGACTACAAGCAGCGCGGTGGCTGCCGTTCTGCTGGGGCGTGAAGTTGAAGAAGTGACAGGCCGCGGCGCAGGCTTAAGCTCAGAAGGGCTGAACCGGAAGGTGGATGTGATCCTCCGCTCGATCAAGCTGCATCAGCCGGACAAGGAGGAGGTTCTGGATGTGCTTTCCAAAGTGGGAGGTCTGGATATTGCCGGCCTTGCCGGTGTATTCATCGGAGGAGCACTGTACCATATCCCGGTGATCATTGACGGGTTCATCTCCTCAGTGGCTGCCCTCTGTGCAGCAAAGCTGTGTCCCGCAGCAGCAGACTGCATGATGCCGTCCCATAAGTCGGGAGAACCGGCAGGCGGCATGGTGCTTAATGCGCTGGGGCTTTCTCCGTTTATCGACTGTAATATGTCGCTTGGAGAGGGCAGCGGGGCTGTGGCGGTGATCCCGCTGCTGGAGATGGGACTTTCCGTGTACCGGGAGATGAGCACATTTGATGAGATCCATGTAGAACAGTATAAGGAGTACAAGTAAATGCGTCTGTTATATTCACTTGCCATTGCCATATCTATGTATTCCAAGATCCCTGTGCCGATGGTGGACTGGAATGAAAAAAATATGAAGTATGCGATGTGTTTTTTCCCTGTTGTAGGCGTGATAACCGGATTATTGCAGGCGGGAGCCGGATATCTGATCCTGCAGTATACGTCTTTCGGAAAGCTGTTTTTCGCGGCGGTGATGACACTGATTCCTGTTCTTGTTACAGGAGGGATCCATCTGGACGGATATGCGGATACCATCGATGCGCTCAGTTCCTACGGGGACAGGGAAAAGAAACTGCAGATACTCAAAGACCCGCATACGGGAGCATTCGCTGTGATCGGGCTGTGCGTATACTTTGCGGCGGCACTGGCATTGTGGAGCGAGGCGGATGTACGGATGCTTCCGCTGACAGCGTGTATCTATCCTTTTTCGAGGTCTCTGAGCGGAATCTCTGTCGTATCGTTTCAGGCGGCAAAGAACAGCGGACTGCTCCGGACATTTCAGGACGGGGCGCAGAAAAAAAGAGTGCGCATTGTGCTTATCATATGTGCTCTCGCGTGCGCGGGTGTCATTCTATATCTTGGCTGGAGCGGGAAAAGCGGTTCCGTGGCTGCGTCGGTACTCGTGATAGCAGCGGCACTTCTGGTATTTGCTTATTATTACCGGATGAGCAGAAAGCAGTTCGGCGGAACGACCGGGGATCTGGCGGGATATTTTCTGCAGATGTGTGAGCTGGCGATGCTGGCGGTGATCGTTCTTGCAGGAAAGTTATAAGGAGCAATATGAAGATTGTATTTATCCGGCATCTGAAGACGCCGGGCAATGAAAAGAGACAGTATATCGGCCGGACAGACGAAGATTTGTCCGAACAGGCGGTGGAAGAGTTCAAGCTGCGTCAGGAAAAAAGTATTGGCGAGCTGTATCCGCCTGTACAGCGTATCATCGCAAGCCCGCTGAAGCGGTGCATCCGGACTGCAGAACTTATTTATCCGGGGCAGGAAATCTGTACAGAACCGATGCTCAGGGAGTGTGATTTCGGGAAATATGAGCAGAAGACTTATGAAGACCTGAAAGATGAACCGGAGTATATCCGGTGGATGGAATCCGGCGGGATGACGGCATTTCCGGGAGGAGAGGACCAGACAGCATTTCGTGGAAGGTGTGTGGACAGTGTAAAGAAATGGATCAGCCGGCTTCTGAGTGAAGAGGCAGACAGTGCGGCCTTTATCGTGCATGGCGGTACGATCATGGCGGTGCTTTCGGAACTGTCTGAGGACGTACATGAATTCTATCACTGGCAGGTGGAAAACGGCGGCGGATATGTGGCTGAGGTGATGGCGGAGGACTGGAAAAACGGCAGGAAAATACTGAGAAAAGTAAAAAGATTGTAAGACAATTCTTATTTATATTACGACAGAGAGCATGTAAGAAAATATACTTTTATGCTCTCTTTTATATTGCAACGGGAGTAAAAAATTTTTAAGGGTTCCATTTTAACGGAAGCTATGTTATTCTACTCGTATCTGATGCGGAATGCGTTCAGCAGGATTCATCCGCATATTAGTTCATTATTAATCTCAGGCCCGTATGTTCTGGGCGGATTTCATGTAATTACAAAGAAAGGCTGAGGTGATGCCATTGACGGAATAAGTAATGATAACAAAGCATGAAGCAAATCAAAATATAAAGTTGCACCAGAGAAACAAGATGTATCATACTTAAGGAGAAAAAATGAAGAATGCAAAACTGCAATGGCATCCCGCTTTTGGCGCAGCCCTGCGTATCACCCTGCAGGACGAACTGCAGTACTTGGAGATGCAGGAGGAATATCTGCTGAGTAAGAAACCGCTGCAGATGGATATCCTCATCATTAAAAAACTGAAAGACGTTCCAATCAGAAAAACGATTGGGCGGATATTCAGAAAACATAATATCATAGAATACAAATCGCCCGGCGACAGTCTGAGCATCAATGATTTTTATAAAGTTTACGGCTATGCCTGTATCTATCAATCCAATACAAACAGGATAAAGGAAGTCGATCCGCAGGAACTGACTCTTACGTTTGTATGCTGCCGTGATGGATCTCATCACCCGTGCAAACTGGGAACAGATGGAGGTGGAAAAGAAGATGTGTGATGCATTGAAAGAATTATTTGAGGAAGAGTTGAAAGAAGCAGACAGCAAAGGAAGAACAGAGGGTATACAACAAGGCAAACGTGAAATGATCCTTGCTTTCCTGAAAGCAGGAGCAGAAAATAAAATAATCAAAGAGGCAAGCGGTTTAAGTGAGGAACAGATTGAAGAAATACGCCGGGAAATAAAGTGACGACAGTTCGGTAGAAACGGAAACTGGTAAAGCATGATGGTGAATATCCTGAGTCTGAGAATTCTTAAGATTTTATATTATGGCAGAGAGCATAGAAGAAAATATACTTTTATGCTCTCTTTTATATTATAATGGACACAGAAACAGGCGGAAGGAAATACGGACTATGAAGAGAATGTGGAAAATAATGACAGCGGCGGGATTATCTGTTCTGTTGCTGTCGGGATGTGTGATGAATACCGGGGCAAGAGTATATGATAATGAGAGGGCACTGGCCGGGGATTCCAACAGTTATAATCTGACAAACTACAGCGGCTCCCAGTCCGATCAGACTGTGAGCGGTTCCGCAGAAAAACTGGAAGGAATGGATACGATATGGGAATTTGATACAGATGAAGAGGAAGAAGTAAATATCTCTTACAGCCTGACAGTAACAGCAGGGAAGGCAAAGCTTATTTATGTCAGCCCGGACAGAACGGTGACTACACTAGCAGAATGTATTGCCGGAGAAGAAAAGGGGAAGTCTGCATCAGAGATAATTAAAGCGGAAACCGGAGAAAACCGTATCAGGCTTGTGGGGGCACAAGACACGTCACTGGAGTATGAGTTCACGGCAGACATGGGAGAAGTCGAGCCATTTGGAGAATAAGATGATGAAAGTATTTGACAACATTACTGGTATTGCCGGGGATGTAGAGGCAGTTATTACCAGCTATAATCAAGGAGAAATGCTGCGTGAAGCCGTTCAATCTGTGTATGGTCAGACGGTCAGACCGGCAGGAATAACTATAGTAGATGACGGATCTGCAGATGAAGAATCTGTAAGAATATTAAGAGAGATCGAGGCGGACACGAAAGCTCCTGTTCCGGTACAGGTTATATGGCAGGAGAACCGCGGAGTGTCGGCAGCCAGAAATGCCGGAATCAGGAATACAAGCTCACCGCTGGTTCTGGTACTTGATGGTGATGACAGATTAAGGCCGGCTTATATTGAGAAGGTCAGACGGATGTTGTGCGAGTCTTCTCGTATGGTGGCGGCATCTTCGTGGATGCAGACATTCGGTGCGCTAAACGCAGCAGTATGTCCGTGCGGTGGGGATGTGGCAGCATTCCTTTCCCGTAACTGCTGTCCGGCAACACATATTATGCGTCGGAGCGTGTGGGAGATGTGCGGCGGTTATGATGAATCTATGCGTTCAGGGTTCGAGGACTGGGAGTTCTTTCTGAGCATGCTTGAAACTGAGCCGGATACATCTATCGGAATCGTAGAAGAAATGCTGATCGAATATCGTACAGCTCCTGTCTCATCGAATATAAAGAGTATGGATAAACGTCTGGAAATTATGAGATTTATTATTGAAAAGCATGCCCGTACTTATCAGAAATATATTGCGGAAGCTCTGCTGGGAATAGAAGCAGTATCTATGGGGAGACTTTTTAAATGGGAAAATGAAATACTTTATGCACTTGACGGAGAAGGGACTATAAGCAGCGGGGCAGAAGAGTTTCTGAAAAATCCGACATATGGTGACGGCGGAATGGCGGCAGCCGTACGGATTGTATCCCGATCAGATATTGGAAAGGACAGGGGGAATGAAAAGAAATAAAAATATTACATTTGTTATTGTTATTGCAATACTGGCGGTTATTATATTAGCCGCATGTGCAGCAGAGCAGAATCATTTCAGAAGAGATAAGTCATCAGATGATGAGAAACAGGCAGACAACGGGCAGTTTCTGACAGCAGTCTATTTACAAAATGACGATGGAAACAGTCTCTTTGTAAATCTGGCGGGGGAGTATCCGTTTACGGGGACAATACCTGAAGAAGAACTCTATGATGAAGAGGGAGAAAAAATCAAAGAGCAGGATCTGAAGAACGGAGATGTGGTAAATATCTATGGAAACGGGATTATGGCACAGTCTTATCCTGCACAGTATCATGGAATTACTAAAATAGAAAGGACAGAACAGGCAAACCAGAAGTATATACAGGAATACGGGCATTATCTGGATGAGCTTTTCCCAGAAAAAGATCCCTCTCAGCTCCCTTATCTGAATGTATGCTATACGGATGAACTGGCGTCTGTGGCGGTAATGATCCCCGAGGCTTTAAGCTGTTCGTGGACTTATGAGGAAAATGGAGAAAGCACCACAATTACTACAGATGCACCCCATATTCTGCAGACTGAGCCGACAGAAGTGACAAAACTGTCAGAACCTATGACTATGGAACTGGAGTTTGATGAAAAACCTGAAAGTGTTCAGATACTTTCATGGGATGATTCTTTGCTGGAACAGTATCAGGACAGCGCGGCTGCGATTCCGGAAGGTACTCCTGTAGAAGTTCAGGAAAATGAAAAAGGCAATACAGAATTTACCGCGCAGCCGGGATGTGTGTATCTTGTGCAGGGGCAGTGGGAGAATGGGACCGTAGATTACGGCTTCCGGGTGCTTGCAGAGTGATCATCTGTTATTTGTTGCAGTTTGGAGAAAAATACAGAAAATCAACTCAATATAAAATCAGGGAGAAAGCATATGGGAGCGATCATTATATACGGAAGCTATTATGGAACAGCAAAAATATATGCCGAAGCACTGGCAGAACAGATGAAATGCAAAGTGTTATCGTATGATAAAGCAAAGGCGCCGGATGAATATGAAACGATCGTCTATGTGGGCGGTCTTTATGCCGGCGGTGTCATGGGCATGGCAAAGACAGCGAAAAAGATTTCGGCAGATAGGTGTAAAAGATTTATTGTGCTCACAGTAGGGCTTGCCGATCCGGATGATGAAAAGAACGTACAGAATATCAGGAAAGCTGCGCTCAGACAGATACCGAAATTCCTTGCTGACAGGACAGAATTTTACCACCTGAGAGGCGGGATTGATTATGGAAAGCTGAGTTTTAAACACAGGCTAATGATGAAAATGCTCTATGAACAGGCGAAAAAACAGCCGTTTGACGAGAGGGATGCAGATACAAGGGCAATGATTGAGACATACGGACAGAAAGTCAGCTTTGTAGATCTGAAATGCATGGAAAATATAATGGAGGAACTGGAAGATTAAGAATTAGTGTCAACGGCAATGCAAGGGGAAAGAGATGGATAAAATCAAAAGAATCATTAATTATGTTTCATGGATAATAACAGGGATGACAGGAATTTTATTACTTGTGAATTGGGAGAATATTCCGGAAACTGTCGTTACACATATTGGAGCTGGAATCTCTTATGGGGGCAAAAAAAACCTGATCCTGTTTTTCATTATTGAAGTGATCATAAACGCAGTATTTACAGCGGGTTATGATGTCTCTTTTATCAGGGAAATGAAAAAAACAGACAGCCGGCGTATCTGATCGATGGCATTAGTATGGTCATTCAGGTGATTGTGGTGCTGGTAATGTCCGCGTTTATTCTTCAGACTTTATGGTAATATAAAAACAAAACAGAACATGAGGAAGATATATGGAAAGTCTTGCTTATATAACGAGAAACTTAGAAGATAAATTAGAATGTCATTCAATTAATGAAATTCAATATAAAGTTGAGCATACCCCGATGTTGAGTAAGGATCCTTTCAACTTACCGAATTCAGTTCAGTGGATTATCACAATAGCAGAAAAAGAACTGAAATATGCAGGGTGTTATCTGGCATGTAAAAATAGAAATATGGAATATATGTATCGGGGGATGTTTCAGGGAAATCGTCTGTATATAGCGGCGACGGCAGCGCTGGGAAGCGGAGAGGATCACGGAAGATTCTTTGTACAGGCGGTTTTAGCTTTTGCATGTAATGATTATTAGGCCGGTTCTTTTTAACATCTCCCAGCCCCCCAGAACGTCCTAGATATCGTATGGCGGCCTTTTCTTTTAAAAAAAAAAAAAAACAAAACACACAAAAAGATGCTCTTGAACGTACTGTTAAACATAGAAAGGGAACAAAGGTCCTGAGGAAGAGTATCCTTTGCTACATAGAAGAGA
>OLIH01000839.1_pt1 | contig 12751 bp, 17 predicted proteins | sample 1609721 | NCBI WGS metagenome assembly OLIH01 (sample SAMEA4350157, study PRJEB24818) | metagenome | biome: human; feature: gut; material: faeces | place: Denmark | collected 2013-09
ATATGGAGTTATTCCAGAAATAAGAAAAGGAGAGATGAAAAATGCATGATGTAAGAAAATTAGGGCTGCAGGTATTTGCAGCGCCGGATAATATGACTGGCCAGGCACAGATCATGGTAAGGGCAAGAGAGATTGACTTCGTTACCTCCTTTGCTAGAGACATGCAGGCCTTACTTGATATTCTGGGTATTATCAGAATGATCAAGAAAGAGAACGGGTCTGAATTGAAAGTCCGGAAGGCATCCGGTACTTTACAGTCCGGAGAAGTCGCAGAGGGCGAAGAAATCCCACTGTCACAGTATGAAGTGACGGAGGAAACCGTAGGTAAGATTAATATTAATAAGTACCGTAAAGGCGTAACTCTTGAGGCAATCGCCAGCAAGGGATATGATGCTGCAGTGGAACAGACAGATCAGGAGTTTCGGGCAGACTTGCGCAATGTGGTCACTGATAAACTGTACGATACGCTGAAAAGCGGCTCTCTTGTAAGCCATGAGAGTACCTTCCAGATGGCGGTATCAATGGCTGTAGGAAGAGTAAAGAACAGGTTTGAGGAAATGGGCCGAACGGCAACAGGTATAGCGGTATGGGTGAATACGCTTGACCTGTTCAAATATCTTGGGGGAGCTCAGATTACAATGCAGACAGCGTTCGGGCAGACATATCTGCAGAACTTTCTGGGCGCCGACATTATGTTTGTTTCCTCTAAAATTCCGGTAAATACCGTATGCGCTACACCACTTAACAATCTGATTGCATATTATGTGGATCCGGCGGACTCCGAGTTTATGAGGGCTGGTCTGTCATACACGGTAGACTCTGAGACTGGGTTTATCGGGTTCCATATCGAGGGAAATTACGAAAGAGCAATTTCTGACATGTTTGCCATCATGGGCGTGAGGATGATGGTGGAGTATCTGGACGCCGTGGCCAATATCGCTATCGGTGATGCTGATAAGCAGACATTACGAACCCTTAAAGTAACTTCTGCTGCAGGCGAGCATGAAGGAACAACCAATATCAGTGTTGATCCGGATCTCCTCTCCATGAACAACGTCTACAAATACAAAGAAGCTGCTTCTGCAACAGGAGTGACCTATGGCATGGACGTGAAGACATGGAGCAGATGGGATGGCAAGTCCCCTATCACTGCTACAAACGGCAATCATATCACCGTTGTGGAGGCTGACCAGAATTATAAGGCTGTCGGATCTGGTGATGTCGTTGCGGTGACGAACCAGGGGGAATGATAAGTCCTGACATTTTAACCCTGTTTCCGGCAGGTCAGGACTTATTAGGTAAGCAGGCTTCCGACCTTGTTGGTGATGATCTGCGTGTATTGGAAAACGGAACAGTTTTAGGAACACTTAAAAGTGTAACCGGATACACGCAGTTTTCCAGCAAGGAGGAAGAGCAGTCGGGACACTATTTCCCGTTCAAGCTTACAAAGACCGGAACGACAATGAGCTTAAAAAAGAATGGAGTTGCAGGTGAGGGCAAGGAAAACATGCCGTTTGATCCGGATATTGTCCTTAGGGTACCGCTTCAGACGGACAAGTGGACCGTGGAAGTAGACGGGTCTCCTGTGGTTTCATTCAGTTTTGAAAAGGCGACATTTGAATAGGAGGTGTGGAAGTGGAGCTGATTGACAGAATACGTGCCAGGATCCCAGAAAGCATCGAGGATGATGCGTTTTTCGAAGAGTACATCCAGACGATATCAGACAGGCTCTGCCTCCGCCTCGGTACAGAGGAACTTCCTAAGCCTTTCAAGTCTGTCTGTGTGGATGCTGTCGTAAAAATGTACCGCCGGACATATTACGAAGGGATATCTTCGGAGGGCGTGGCGAATATTTCCACGTCCTTCGTAGAGGATATCCTGGATGAGTATGCGGAAGAGATTGCCCGGTATCGAGATCAGCAGGCAAATGGGGCCGGCGGGTCTGGGAAGGTGGTGACCTTTCGGTGATTTGGAAACCATGTGTTTTGCAGACAAAGAGAAAGACAGGCGAGGATGCGTTAAAAAACCCGATCTATGACTGGGTGGATGTGAAGCATACCAGAGCACGGGAAACGCCCTGGACAGATGAGCAGATTGCACTGGAAGGTCGTGAGGTAACACGGAACGAGCAGAGGTTTGCTATTCCCATTCCTTTTTCGTGCTTTCCGAAGTGCGAGAGAGCCGTGATCGATGGACATGCACAGGAGATTACGCAGCCGATAGACCTGTCACCGCGATATACCGTGATACAGGTCAAGATATATAAGGAGTGATAGGGATATGGCTGGAATAAAACTGAGCATTGATGGAATACCTGCTCTTGAAAAAGAACTGCAGCGATTGAACAGTATACGGTTTGAGGCTGTAGAAAAAAAGCAGTTGACGCAGATATTAAATCGTGCAAGACAGTCAGGAGGAACGCCAGTATCTACAGAAGAAACAAGACCTGGAGGCCCACATGGAGAATTGCGTCAGTCATCTGGATTGTCTGCTCATGAGGTGGGCTATACGAAAGAATATGCACCACACGTGGAATATGGACATCGGACAAGGGACGGAGGTTTTGTTCCAGGACAGCGTTATCTCCAGCATAATGTTGATACTCAAAGGCCGATATATCAGGAAGACCTTAGGAATGCAATCAGGAAGGGGTAGACTATGGCGTACCAGAAACTTGGGCTGACGGATCTGATCGCAGCAGTCCAGAAAAAAGTAACAGAAAGAACGGGCCTGCCGTGTTATGACCATGTGGAGAAAAACACGCCGAGCCCGTTTTATTTTTCCGAAGTTATCCGGATCACACCGGCCAACTCAAAGACGATGTACCGGGATAACATTACTGTATATATTCACTGCATAGCTGAACCAGGAGAGTCATCGGTTCAGATCTATAAACTGATTGAAGATCTTCAGGAGGCAATGACAGAGGATATTGTACTCCCGGAACCGTTTGAACTCATTATGCAGACGGATGAAGGAGTGCAGACAATAAAGACCGATGAGACACAGGAAAAACATGCCATAGTGCCATATACGTTTATGGTTTGCTATGGACTAAAATGTAAGATTTGAAAGGAGACAGAGCATGAAAAATAGAGTATTTTTACAGTCCCCGCTGCAGTTGTTTGCGAATGACAACAATGCATACTGTGATTTTTCCAGTACCGCAGCCAAGGCTCTTGCCGGGAAAGATATCCTGCTGGCTGTTTGGAACACGACCGGAGACAAACTGCTGGCGCTTAGTGGGCAGCAGGGTCTGACTATCAACCGGTCAGCAGACAGTATTGAGATCACTTCAAAGGATACAGAAGGCGGATGGAAGTCCAAGATTGCTGGGATGAAGGAATGGAGCATTGACAATGACGGCCTGTATGTGCCGAATGATGAGAGTCACCGGATCTTGTCCCAGGCGTTTGAGAACGGGGATCCTGTATGCCTGAAAGTGGTAAACGGAAAGACAAAGGTGGGAATGTTCGGCGGCCTGGCAGTAATCACGGACTACCCGCTGGAAGCACCGCACGATGATGCTGTTACATACAGCCTCACCTTTGAAGGCATGGGCAAACTGGTGGATCTGCTGTTGAATCCTGTTACCCCGGATACGATGCCGGATGGAAGTGCAGCGCTGGAGCCGCTGACAGTCGTGTCTGTTGAAGGTGATTCCACCGGCCAGACCAATCTCTATGTCAACCCGGCCAAAGGTGGGAGCAATAAATACTTCTACAAAACGGGAGTGGCGCCCCTTGCTTATCCTGGATACGGCGAGGTGATTTCCCAGACATCTTGGGACGGCAGCGCAGCCATCACGGCTACAACAGGAAACCAGATTATGGTAATTGAGACAGATGAGGATGGAAAGGCCCTTAAGGCTGGCGTGGCCACGGTCACGGCAAAAGCTGGGGCGTAAGGAGGACTATAGATGTTTGAGATAAACGGAAAAAATTATGTGCTGAAGTATAATCTGAAGCGAGTGGAGATGATTGAAAATGCCGTGGGGATGCCTACAATGGCAGATCTGAGCTCTCACAAGGGGATGCTCGGCCTTACTGCCTTAAAGACATACTTTGCGTATGGCTTAAAAGAGGATGGAGCAGATGCGTTTGTTGCTCCGAAAAAGGGAATGGAAATGGCAGAGGCTCTGATCGAGAATGACGGCTATATGGCAGTAAACGGTGCCGTCCTGGAAGCTCTCGAGCGGGACTGCCCTTTTTTCTTCCAAGGCGCCTAATTGAATACGAATACTTCCAGAATGAGCCGGATCCGGAGTACGACCGCATAGCGAAGCCCTATCAGAGAGAGATAGACTTCGCTTTTTTTGCGGTCAATTTCGGGTATTCAAAGGCTGACTATGAGGCTCTGACCATGCGGGAAAAAGCTTTTATCTATAAGATGTGGGAGGCGAAGACAGTGTCTGACTCATATCACATGTACAACGCTGTGTTTACAGCGACCTACAACGTGCACCGGAAGAAGAATAAGAAAGCTCTAAAACTCTGGCGGAAACAGAAGATCCGCAAGGCAGACATGGAAGTGATCCATGATAATCTCAAAATTATCAAAGAGGTGGAAGAGAAGGAAGGGAAGTCCTGGGTGGCACAGATCTATCGGGCGAATGGACTCCCGATACCACGGAAGAAAGGAGGCGAACAGGGTGGCTGATTATACACTCAGTGCTAAAATAACTGGCGACAGCAGTGGGTTTGAGAAGGCATTTTCTACAGCTCAGAAATCTGTTGATAATCTTGAGAAAAAAATTCCTAATGCGTTTAAGGGAGTAAGCAAACAAGCAGGAAAAAGTTTGGCAGAGATTGCGTCTGAGAGCGGAAAGACAATGAATGAAGTCCGAAGCGATGTTATGAAAGCCGCTGCTGAATATGAGAAGGCTGGCATGACGAAGTCAGAAGCAATGAAACAGGCATATGCAGACATCGGATATTCAGCGGAGGCCGCTAATCGAAAATCAAGGACAGCATTAGGAGATACAGAGAATGCACTCGAGAGAGTGGCTCAAAAAGCATTATCTGTAGGAGATCGATTAAAAGGTATAGGAGATAAATTTACAAGTGCTGGCAAGAAGATATCCTCTGTCGGTGATAGCCTTGCAAGCAAGATTACAAAGCCTGCTCTAGCTGCGGGAGCCGCTTTGGCCGGCATCACTATTGGAAAAGGCTTTATCCGTTTGACCGGAATTGATGATGCCCGGGCAAAACTTCAGGGACTTGGCCACGATGCGCAGAGCATCGAAGCCATTATGGATTCGGCATTGACATCAGTGCAAGGGACGGCGTTCGGACTGGACGAAGCTGCCACCACGGCTGCAAATGCAGTAGCCGCCGGGATTAAGCCGGGCCAGGAACTGACAAGGTATCTGACTATGACAGCTGACGCGGCTGCGATTGCCGGAACATCTATGTCGGAGATGGGCTCAATCATCAATAAAGTACAGACTGGACAGACTGTATACACAGAAGACCTGGAGCAGCTTGCGGATCGGGGGCTCCCAGTATATCAGTGGCTGGCGGAAGAGGCTGGCGTTGCCGCCTCAGAAGTAAAACAACTTGCGTCGGATGGACAGATATCCTCTCAGATGCTCTATAGTGCAATCGAAAAGAATATTGGCGGCGCGGCTCAGATCATGGGAGAAACGTCCTTTTCTGCAGCGGTGGATAATATTGGGGCCTCTATTGCCCGTATTGGCGCAAATTTCTTGGATGCCGGTGGACAGGGAGGAGGGTTCTTCTCCCAACTCAAGCCACTTATGGCAGAATTTAGTGATAAGCTTTCAGAGGTAGAGGTAAAAGCTACAGAGCTGGGCGTAAAGTTTGGGGAAGCCTTTGCGAATACAGTACAGAAGATTCGGGAGGTAAAAGCAAGGTTTGACGAGCTCCCGGCATCGACACAGAATATTATTACATCCGCTGTAGGGATAGGAGCTGCTGTTATGGTCGGCATAGGACCGGCACTGAAAGTCATCGGCACTTTGGTGAGCGTGTTTGGAGGCATTTCTGGGATTATTGGAGGCGCCGTAAGTTCATTTGGGTTACTGGCAGCAAGAATAGCTGAAGTTGGCGGTATGAAAGCTGCTATTTCTGCTGTTTTTACAGCAATTACAGGTCCTGTCGGAATTGCGGTAGCTGCGATTACAGCGTTAGTTGGCGCATTTACATATCTAATGGCAACGAATGAAAGCTTTCGGTCATCAATCATGGGTACGGTAAGTGTTATAGGTAGTTCATTTCAGACTGTTTTAGCTGCACTACTTCCAGTTCTTCAGACGCTTGCTGTGACAATAGGGACAACGATTGCGGCAACATTACAGGCACTTGCGCCTACTATTGCCCAGATCGTAGCTACTATTGGACAGGTAATTGCTCAAATAGCTCCTCTAGTAGCTATGCTTATAGGGCAATTGGCGCCGGTGATTACTACTATTATAACAACAGTTGGACAGGTTATATCAGCTTTACTTCCGGCCGTTATTACAATCCTACAGTCTATTATGATGGTAATACAAATGATGTTGCCGATTATTATGAGTGTGATAACAACTGTCGTGCAAGTGGTATCTTCTGTGATTGATACGATATCACCTATTGTTTCGTTTGTTGCCGGAATAATAGCAGATGTTATGGGAGTAATCTCGCCAATTATATCGTTTGTTGCTGGTGTAGTTGTAAGCATCGTATCTACGATTACACCGATTGCATCTACAGTAGCGAGCGTGTTTAACACTATTTTTTCCACAGTATCGAGTATCATGAGCCGTGTAGGTAGTGTAATAAGTGGCGTCTTCAATAGTATCCGTTCTGCCTGGAGCGGTTTGACAGGCTTTGTTTCGGGTGTTTTTTCTGGTATTGCTGGAGCGGTCCAGACACTAGTAAGCCAGGTAAAAGGCTTTGTGAATGGAGTGATCAGTGGTATTAACGCAGCGATTGGTGTTATCAATATGATCCCGGGTGTCAGCATCGGATCTATCCCGTATCTTGCGCATGGCACTGATAACTGGCAAGGTGGATTTGCGGTTATGAATGAGGGCGGCCGGGGAGAGTTGACGTATCTTCCGAACGGGGCTCAGGTAATTCCGCATGATATATCCGTGAAGTACGCAAAGGAAGCTGCCCGGAACAACGCCACAGTTGAACCCCTGGATGCCACGGCTCTTGGTCAGTACATTGTGGCAGCAGTAGGTGAACAAGGTGCGCAGATTGCAGATGGCGTTGAGCGTGGTATATCTGGTATGAAATTTACTGCCAGGGATAAGGAAGTGATGAGGTACATGGAGTCACTTGGATTTGTAAGGGGGTGATCAGATGGAGTTTTACTATATCAATCATGCTGGAGACAGGATAGACTTGTCTGATTACCCTTATCGGTTCCAGTCCGGGGATATCCTGGACTGGACATACGCCTATGACAGCTCCGAGGGAGTGAGAAACCGGGTATCAAATTTCCGGAAGGCTATCAAAGAGTTTAATGTGCAGGTTGCTGTGCTGTGCGATTTTACACTTCCCAGGGAGGAGCGAGAAGCTGAGTGGAAGGCATCGGTCAACAACCTGATGGAAATCTTCGAGGTGGATGTGCTGGATGAGCAGGAAGGCCGTCTATATTCGGATACAGGATACTACATGAACTGTATGGTCATTGGGTCAACGAAAAGTGACTGGAAGATGGGACTACCGTTTATGTTTAATACTTTGAAAGTCCTGGCAAAGACCCCGGTATGGTTTAAGGATACCATGTTTCATTTTGACAAGGTCGGTGATGATGTGCAGCCGGACGGGAAAAAGTATCCTTACCTGTATCCATATCTATATGGCGGAGATTTGACTAATACAGGGATCGTCAATCCCGGATTTTATAACAGCGATTTTTTGCTGACTATTTATGGCCCCGTGTTAAATCCTATTGTCTATATAGGCGGAAATCCTTATCTGGTGTATACAAACCTTTTGCAGGGAGAAAGGCTGGAAGTCAATTCCTTACAGGGAACGGTGGTTAAGGTGCGGAATAATGGGCAGAGAGATGATGAATTTCATTACAGGCAAAAAGAACCGTCTGTTTTCACGCCGATAGCACCCGGACGGAATGATGTCCGCTGGTCTGGGGCATTTCCGTTTGACCTTACGTTGTTTGAGAGGAGGTCGGAAGCAGCATGGTAAGAAGTTTGGATGATCTAAGAAAACCATATCATGGAGATGAGTTTATCATGTCGGATAAAAATGGGATCGAGAAAGGTTCCATTGATTCAGTGAGTGAACTGGATATTGACATAGGGGATACAAACCAGTTTTCTTTCAAGCTGGATATCGGGGATTATACACCCGAGAAATATGGGTATGGAAATCGTTTTTTTATTCCTGGGACAGAATATGGCGGACTGATTGAAAGCCTAGAACCGTCTACAGCGGATAATAATGTTACCTTGGCCGGATATACGTGGCGAGGGCTGTTGACACAGAAAGTTATTGCACCACCTACGGATACTGAACACGTTGTCTTAAACGGTGAGCTAAACACGGTTATCGGCCAACTCGTGGCCGGGAAATTTGACGGACTGTACATGGCATCTGCAGAGGACAGCGGAATTACTCTTTCTGGTTATGAGGTGCCAAGGTTTATAACTTTGTATGATGCGATTATGGGATTTCTGTCAGAGAATGGTCAAGGATTGGAACTGAAATATATTGAGCCAAATAATTCTGATGCTGGATATGTGGAGCTTAGGGCCATACCGGTTACGGACTGGTCTGATGAGTTGGAATATTCAAGGGATGGAAATATCAATTTCCGTGTTAAGGATGACCGATCTGGCATCAATCATCTTGTATGTGCTGGAGAAGGTCAGAACAACGAGAGGACACGGCTTGATCTGTATGTTCAAGAGGATGGAACAATTGGAACTAATCAATACTACACCGGCCTTGCAGAAAGAGAGGCAGTGTATGAGTCAAATTCTGCTGATATGGATGAACTTCTGGAAGGTGGGACAAAACGGCTGCAGGAGCTTCGTAATAAACAAGAGTTCGAGATCGCCATAGAGGACTATGATGTCAATCTGGGTGATATTGTAGGCGGCCGTGAAGAAATAACGGGGCTTTATGTAAAAAAACCGATTATTCGGAAAATTGTAAATCTGGAAAATGGTGTTGTAAAAATAAGTTATGAAACGAAAGGAGATGACCAGTAATGGCTTTTAATCCAATTACCCTGAATAAAGGACCGTCAGCAGAACCACACATCTATGCAGAAGACGATGCGGCTATCTTTCAGAGTATGTTTGGAGAGGACGGGATACTTGATATAGGATCAAAACTTGAGCTGTCCATACAGTCCAACAATCTTGTAAGGATGTCTGATGGCGTATTGTGTGTTGGCGGGCATATTGGCCGTATAAAGCATGCAGATTATGTGGATCTTACAATAGACAACGGTGAGACTGGGTATAATCGGAACGATCTGATTATTGGAAGTTTTAGTAACACGGGAGAGCACACGATTGACACGTATGAGCCACAGGTTGTAAAGGGAACACCAGCCACAGGGCAGGCGGTAGATCCGGCATTGACAGAAGGATCATTGTATGAAGGAGAGCATTTAAGACAGACTGCTGTGGCGAGGGTTAGACTTGAAGGACTTAATATTGTGGGTGTAGACATGTTGCTTCCTGTAATACCATCAATACCGAGTATGAAGGAACAGCTTGAAGCACTAAATAGCAAAACACCAGAGTTTATCGGACAAGCAGGATACAATGGATCCGTATCTATAGGTGATATTCCGGCTGGAACAGAACTTCTGATAGTGGCAGAGTGTGCTATTTCAGCCGCATCCAGATCTTCGTTTTCGTGGTCTGTAATAAAACAGGAGTCCGGAACGGGCCATTACATGGATGGATTTACGTATTCGCAAAACTACAGAGGAGCTGTTGGGATCACTGTAACACCAGATTCAGTATCATTTCAGGATGATTGGACGCAATTCCTTGACGCACAAACATCAATATCGAAATCCTCCAATTCCATTCGGGTATATTCGAAATGATTATTTCCAGGTTCCGAAGCACCTCCAAGTAACCCATACATTCACACCAGTATTTAGTGTTGACGAATACAGCCATACAAGAAATCTGTCGTATCCTAGCCCAGAATCTGGAATAGACGCCCAGGGAGCGCATGCAGCCCGTGCTGTTGCTATAGGTTGAACATATGTAAGAGATTGTACAGGCATCATTATAGTTTTAGAACCAGACGAATAGTAGTTCCATCCATCTTGTGAATTAATGTTTACTCCAGAGAAATGTGTATCATCCCACATCTCCAGAGTGCCGTCACCGTACTTCCGCCAATAGCCGTTGTCATTATGTCCGAACTCAATTATGTTATTGCTATTTAGTAACAGAAAAAAATGAAATATAACCCGTAAACCAAGAGCCACAGGGCTCTTATTTTTATGCCGGCATAGCGCCGGCGGAAAGGAGAAATATGAAAATCATTTTTAACGATGCCACGGAGATAACTGTCCAGCAGGTGAAAACCTATGGCGATTATCTGAACATCCTGACCGTGGGAAACACCCCGGAGCAGCTCCGGGTCCTGTTTGAAGATACGGGCCGCACGGCGAAGATGACAGTCCAGGAACGTGGACAGACTGTTGCAGAGTACGAAGGATATACGGCGTTCTACCGGACAGAAATCTACACCGGGAAGATATACGGTGTGACCATGTACCGGCCGGAAAGACTGCCGGAAGTCCAGGCGGAGATGCAGCAGGCAGCCATTGCAGTGGCGCAGATCCAGGCGCAGACCCTGACGGATGCCCAGGCGCTGACAGTCAAGGCTATCTACCCGGCCTATAATCCCGAAGGCATACAGTACGCAAAAGACTACAAAGTAACCTATAACGGTGAGCTGTATAAGTGTCTACAGGCCCATACATCACAGGCAGACTGGACACCGGATAACGCTCCGTCCCTGTGGGCGAAGGTGCTGGCAGGTCAGGAAGGAACCGGAATAGGAGAATGGGAGCAGCCTGACAGCACTAACCCATATATGACCGGTGATCAGGTCACGCACAATGGGAAGACCTGGGAGTCCCTGGTAGACAACAATGTGTGGGAGCCCGGCGCGCAGGGCACAGAAGCCCTGTGGAAGGTTGTGGAAGGGTAAGAACGGAGGGTAGCATATGGCAGAGATCAAAGAAGTAAAAGCGGAAAAGACCACGGTAACCGCCGGGGAACATATCCGTATATCCTATGAGGTCTGGTACGATGTGGATTATCCGTATAACTACCCGCACAGTTATCCAATATCATCAGAAAGGAAGTAGAACATGAGTCAGATAGTAGAAACTTGGGCGGAATACAAAGGTTCAAGATATAATGCAACATACAGCGAAGAAACGCAATCCTGGGACGTAGACATACCTGCGGGCGCAGAGTCATCGTATGGACAGCCCAACCATACATATCCCATCACGTTGCACGCCAAGGATGCGGCCGGAAATGAAACGGTGATGCAGGCCACGGACCCTACTTACGGGGACCAGCTGAATATCCGCGTCCTGGAGAAGACTAAGCCAACAGCGACCATCGTATCCCCGACACAGGGGTCTGTGCTGGGTTCTGCGACACAGGACATTGTCATGGAACTGCAGGATGCCGGTGGTTCCGGTCTCAATATGGCGTCTGTGGTATTCAAGGTCAACAACGTGCAGGTGTCTTCCGGTCTGTCCTGGTCGGACGGAGCAGACGGAAAGAAGACCTGTACCTATCACGCCACCAACCTGTCAGATGGTTCCAACAGTGTCAGCCTGCAGGTGACCGATAATGATGGAAACGTATCCGACCTGGCAACGGTAACATTCGTGATCAGTACGTCTGCACCTACACTGAACGTGACATCTCCGACTGACAACCTGCTAACCAACAGCAACAAGGTGACCGTGGCTGGTACTGCAGCGGCCGGGTCAGATGCGGTGACACTGGCCAGTGTTAAAATCAATGGAGAGATTGTATCCGTTGGAGAAGGCGGAGCCTTCAGCAAAGAAATCACACTGCAGGGGGGTGATAATACCATCACAGTAGTGGCCGAGGACAGCATCGGAAAGACTACGACTGTGACACGGCATGTCACCGTAGATACCAAGGCGCCAATCATCAGCGAGGTAGAATCAGAAGCTACCACCGTAAATGCTAACAGCACGATCCACATTACCTTTAAGGTAACGGATCCGGCGGACTAAAAATGATTATCAGAGTTTGGGGGTTTGTGAACGACACGGAAGTGGAGTTCACTCCCATCCCGGACCGTCCGGGGTACTGGGAAGGGTATGCCCCAAGGATGCCGGGCCTGCAGGATATTGAGATCTGGGCGGAATCTGACAGCGGGATGAGAGGACATCTAGAGTGTACGGTGATGCTGGAATATCATGTACACGACGAAGCGCATCTGATCATCACGCCATTTGTGGCAAGATTGATCCGGGCATATGAAGCGGATCTCCTGCAGGATGAGTATTTTGCGAAATTAAAATGCTGCAGAAAGGCGGTGGGATAATGGCATCATATGAACATGTTGATTTTTTGCTTGGTGAACGGAAAGAGGTCTGCATTAGCGTATACAATCAATGCAGAGAGCCTTTTGACATCACGAGTGCGACCTGGGTTCTGAAAAAAGGAGACGAGATCGAAAAACAGGGGAACTGCGAAATCACGCACAAAAGCGAGATAGAAAGCATTCTCACAGCCCTGATC
>OLIH01000846.1_pt1 | contig 12611 bp, 10 predicted proteins | sample 1609721 | NCBI WGS metagenome assembly OLIH01 (sample SAMEA4350157, study PRJEB24818) | metagenome | biome: human; feature: gut; material: faeces | place: Denmark | collected 2013-09
TTTTAAAAGCTGTGCTGCAGGAGCTTTCTGAGGCTTATCCGGTTGAAAAAAACGGCAAAGTCCTGTTCCCGTTCAGGCGTCTTTTCCTGATCGGAGAAAAATGAGTTTCACAGCAGGGGGCTTAAGCGCTTTACAATATTTTCCACTGTCCGGACAAAGGTATCCGTATCGGCGTCCGGATTGTTCAGGTAGGCGTGATAAGCTCCCTGTATGCTGTAGGAGAGGAGGATCTGTTTGGACATATCTTCTCTGTATTCGGGATATTTCCGGAAGATGAGCTCTTTCAGGGCCGTATCAAGGCGGTGGCCCAGATGGCTCTGTTCCCGCCCGGAGAAAAGGATGCGGATCAGGGAGGTCTGCGACATGAATGCCAGACAGAGTTCCCGTGTATAGATATCTGATTTTTCCGGCGTGTAGTCTTCTAAGAGTCCGATACTTTCGATGATCGAAGCGACAGTCTCCTGCTCTATTGCTTCGGAAAGGGCGTAGATATCCTCATAGTGAGAATAGAATGTGGACTTGTTGATAAGAGCAAGGCTGCACAGTTCTTTTACAGTGATCTTTTCCAGCGGCTTTTTAGCCCGCAGCTCGATAAATGCGTTTTTGACCGCCTGTTCGGTTTTCTTAATCCTGAGATCCATTTTTCATCCTTCTTTCCCGTTTTTATGACCGTGCGCGCCTTTATAAAGAAAGGGCGCCGGTGTCAAAAATAAAGACCCCGTCTTCATATCTGTAGTCTCCGCCGGTGAATGAGCGGATCACATTTTCCCAGAAGAGATATGCCTGAGAGCTCCCGAAAGACGGAGAGACTTCCCAGCGTCCGGGGAACATTTCAAAACACAGCAGGGCAGCCTGCTTTCCGATGTGGTTCCTGCGAAATGAGGGCAGGATCATAAACTCTGCGACGCTGTGCCCCGCGGGAGATTTCCGCATATATGTATTGACCATCGCAAAGCCGAGCAGCCGATCAGTCCCCTGCTCGAGTATAAAGTATGCATTCCGTTCTTTTTCCGTAAAATACAGATCAAACCACGGGTAGTCAAATAATGCGTCTTTATTCATCGTATTCTGGTCATGCCGGCTTTCCTCAAAGAGAGAATACTGCAGGAGCCGGAAGAGCGCTTCCTTTTCAGACGTTTCCGCCGGTTTAAGTCTTATATCCATGTACATCCCTCCTCTTAAAATAACCGACAGTTTTGCGGTTAGAGTTGTTTATCAGACAGATATCCGAAATTGCCGGTGGATTTTTGTGTTATTTGCGGATACTCTGATTATAGGACAAAAAACGACTGCTGTCGATTATTTATGGATGAAAAGAGGTTGAAAGGATGGATTTTTACGGATTTTACACAGGGAAGATTTTTGATGCGTACAAGTATCTGGGGGCGCATGTGATCCGGAATACGGCGTCAGGAAGCCGGGAAAAGGAACGGGAGTCTCAGGTCACATTCCGGACGTTTGCGCCGTCGGCGTCGAGGGTGTCGGTGATCGGGGAATTTAACGGCTGGACGGATACCCCGATGGAGAAAGTGCATGACGGCAATTTCTGGGAGCTTACCTCTAAGAAAGCGAAGCCGGGTATGATGTACAAGTATCGGATCTATGACAGGGCAGGGAATTTTATCGACCACTGCGACCCGTACGGATACGGGATGGAACTGCGTCCGAATACCGCGTCCATTATCCGGGATCCGGACACTTACCGGTTCTGCGACGACAGGTGGATGAAAAAGAGGTCTGACCGCAGGGGGCAGCCGCTCAATATTTATGAACTGCATTTCGGCTCCTTCAAGAAACCGGCGGAGGAGCCGGACGCATGGTACAACTATGAAGAAATGGCGGATGTCCTTCTCCCGTACCTGAAAGAGAACGGGGATAATTATATTGAGATCATGCCCCTGTGCGAATATCCCTGCGATGAATCGTGGGGATATCAGGGAACGGGATTTTTCAGCCCGACTTCCAGATACGGAACGGCGGATCAACTGAAGGCGTTTGTGGACGCCTGCCACAAAAATGAGATAGGCGTTATCCTTGACTTTGTGCCGGTGCATTTCGCGGTGGACGGTTACGCTCTGGCAAATTATGACGGGACGGCGCTGTATGAGTATCCTCATTCGGACGTAGGAGACAGCGAATGGGGCAGCAGGAATTTCATGCATTCCCGTGGGGAAGTGAGGAGCTTCCTTCAGTCTGCGGCGGAATACTGGCTGGAGGAATACCATATGGACGGCCTGCGGATGGACGCTATCAGCCGGGCGATCTACTGGCAGGGAATGCCGGAGCGCGGCGTGAACTCCAATGCAGTCGAATTTTTAAGATACATGAATCAGGGATTAAAAGAGCGCCATCCGTCGGCCATCCTGGCGGCGGAGGATTCCACTTCATTTCCGGGGGTCACGAAACCGGCGGAAGAGGGCGGTCTTGGATTCGACTATAAGTGGGATATGGGATGGATGAACGACACGCTGGATTATTTCCGGACAGCGCCCGGATACCGCGCAAGAGATTACCACAAGCTGACGTTTTCCATGATGTACTATTATGACGAACGGTATCTGCTCCCGCTGTCGCATGACGAGGTCGTTCACGGCAAGGCGACGATCCTCCAGAAGATGTACGGAGACTATGAGATGAAGTTCCCGCAGGCGAGGGCGTTCTATATGTATATGTACGCGCATCCGGGCAAGAAGCTCAATTTCATGGGAAATGAGCTGGGGCATTTCAGGGAATGGGATGAGAAGAGGGAACTGGACTGGGATCTTCTTGACTATCCGGCACATCAGGATTTCCACAGATTTATGGAAGACCTGAACAGTTTCTATCTGGAGCATCCGGCATTTTCAGAAATGGATTATGATCCGGAAGGCTTCGAGTGGCTGGAGTGCCACGCAGAGGAAAAATGCGTATATGTATTTGAGAGAAGGAGCGAAAAAGAGCGGATCATGGCAGTCTTCAATTTTTCTGATGAGGAGCAGGAGATTGAGATTCGAGGTAAAGATATAAAGGGATTGAAAAAAGTATTCAGCAGTGGATATATGGAATATGGCGGAGCAGAAGAGAGGCAGAATAAAGCGGTAAAGATTAAAAAGGGATGCTGTACCTTCCGTCTGAAGCCGTTTTCGGGAGAATACTATATGATCGGGGAGTGATGAAATGCAGACGGAAGCTGCCTATTGGGGCAGCTTCCGTATATTTTTTATCCTGCATATGTATTAATAAGATGTAATGTGGCAATTTATGTTCTGCAAAATGACAGGATATGCACACACTATTGAAAAATTACTAAAGAAACTTAAAATAGAGTCATAAGTTTTGTGGAAAGTAATTACTGATCCGGTATAGTAAAACTGGTACAATCTTATGTTCTGGTAAATATGCGCAGTTACCGGAAAGAAAAATGAATGGGAGGCAAAAATTTATGAGACGTAACAGACTGTGGACAGGTCTGGCATCTATATTTTCTTTTTTGTTAGTGCTTTGTATACTTGGCTGCCAGGCAATGTTTCATTATTCATCTACAGTAAATCAAATTCTGGGAATTTCTACAAGCATTGTCCAAAATCCGGAAGGAACAGATCAGTCAAACCTGACATATTATGAAAGTGATTTTGGAGAACTGAATGAAGAAAATCTTCAGAAAGTAATTAAAGCAACATATGATGAGAGTGTTCAGGAGGAAGCAGAAGGTGCGGTACTTTTAAAAAATGATGATAATGCTCTGCCACTCGGTGATGATGAAAAAAGCGTAACACTTTTTGGCCATGCAGTAGTACAGCCTTTGTACAGAAGTTCAGCAGCAGGATCAAAAGGTTATACTTCAGAATATGGTATTGATCTGGCAGAGGCACTTCAAAATGAAGGATTTGAGATTAATAGCACACTTTATGATGCCTACAGCAATAGTTCTGTTGAGAGAAAAGCAGGCGGAGTAGATATGGCAACCGGAGAAACTCTGGAGGCATCATTTGGAGAGGAAGATATTTCATTTTATACTCAGGAACTGCAAGATTCATGGCAGGATCAGTATCATGATGCAGCTATTGTAATGCTGGCACGTGAAGGTGGTGAGGGTACTGAGATTCAGTTGAATGCATTAGAACTTCAACAAGAAGAAAAAGACCTTCTTAAAATGATCAATGATTCCGGAAAATTTGGAAAGATTATTGTTTTACTTAACAGCGGGAATCCGATGAATCTTGAATGGCTTGATGAGTATGGCGTAGATGCCTGCTTATGGATCGGAGAACCGGGACAGCGCGGATTTGAGGCGGTAGCGCAGATCCTTAACGGCAAGGTAAATCCGTCCGGCCGTCTGACGGATACTTATGCCCGCAATTTGTTGTCAGCGCCGGCTGTCGTCAATGGTTCATGGAATTATCAAAACTGGACAAATTTACAGGATGTATTAAATGCTACGGAGGAATCAGACAGTGGCTTCAGTTGGTATACTGTACAGGCAGAAGGAATTTATATCGGTTATAAATATTATGAAACACGATATGAGGACACTGTTTTAGGTCAGGGAAATGCGGATTCATCTGTTGGATCATCAAACGGAGAGCCATGGAATTATGCAAATGAAGTAAGATATCCATTTGGATATGGCCTTTCTTATACTGAGTTTACACAGACTTTGGATTCAGTTGAAATAAGTGATGATAAAATAGAAGCAGTAGTTACTGTAACAAATACAGGTGATACAGCAGGAAAATCTGTTGTGCAATTATACGCTCAGACACCTTACGGCGAATATGAAAAAGAAAATCTTGTAGAAAAATCATCTATTCAACTGCTGAATTTTGCCAAAACCGATATTCTTGAACCGGGAGAGAGTGAAACTTTGACAGTCACAGGAGATAAATATCTTCTGGCAAGCTATGATTATTTAGGAGTTCAGGGATATATATTGAGCGATGGAGATTATTATATTTCTCTTGGAGATAATGCACATGATGCATTAAATAATGTCCTTTCTGCAAAAGGAGTTTCCGGTCTTATCACTTCCGAGGGACTTGATGTAAATGGCAATGCGCAAAAAGTTTATCATTGGACTGAAAATTTTGATGCTGAAAAATATCAGAATTCTAAAGCTACAGGCGAAGAAGTTACAAATCAGTTCGCAGATTGTGATTTGAATAACTGGGTAGAAGATGGGGTTACATATCTTTCAAGAAACGATTGGGAGACAACATATCCTGTTTCTCCTGTAGCTATTACGGCTACAGATGAAATGATAGAAGAACTTACAGGAAATTATTATGAGAAATCTGATAATGCTGTTTCAGCTTCTTCTATTATACAAGGTGAAAAACAGGATATACCACTGGCTGCACTTAGAGGTTTAGACTACGACGACCCGTTATGGGAAACATATCTTGACCAGTTTACTATTGATGAACTGGGAATCTGTATTTCTGATACAACGGGTACGGCTGAGATCCCTGAAGTAGGAAAGCCGGCAATCACAATAGGAGATGGACCAGATGGCGTTAATTTAATGTTTGATAAGGAAAAATACGGTGATGGAAGAGAAGCATGTTGTTATCCGTCTCAGGTTGTCCTTGCGTCAACTTTTAATAAAGACCTCATGGAAAACAGAGGCAGCTTAATGGCTGAAGAAGCAATGTATCTTGGAATTCCTATGATCTGGATGCCGGGCGCAAATTTGCACAGGACACCATTTGGAGGAAGAAATTTTGAATATTATTCGGAAGATGCAAATATGACATATTTATGTTCGATTCCATCAATAAAAGCAATGGAGGAAAAAGGTGTTCACGCAGGTCCTAAACATTTGACAGCTAATGATCAGGAAAATGGGCGAATGGGAATAAGTACATTTTTTAATGAACAGGCATTCCGTGAAGGCGCTCTCAGAGGATTTGAAGGAGCAGTAGTAGAGGGACAGTGCAAAGCGATCATGCATGGATATAACAGAATTGGAATGACATGGTGTTCATATAGCGAAGAACTTTGCCGGCAAGTCCTTGAGAACGAATGGGGATTTAGAGGCGAGCAGGAAACAGATGCAACAGCAGGGCAGACAACAGAATATTTTTCACATTATGCAAAATCTATTATGACTGGAACAGATAGCTTATGTCTCGATTTTGGCGGTGTTGGTGCATCTGTAGTAACTCAGTCCATTACAGATAATGATGACGGAGATCTTTTAAATGCCTTAAGGCAATCTGTTCATGATTATCTCTATATCATGGCAAACAGTATTTTAATGAATGGCTTTAGCGAGGATGCTGTCGTTATAGCAGTCACACCATGGTGGCAGCCTGTGATGTATTCTTTGTTCGGAGTATTTGCAGTGCTTGATATTATCATGATCGTTATGCTTGTAAGAAGCAGAAAAAAAGATGTGATCCGTGTTGAGGAGGTGCAGAAATAATGAAGGAAAAGCTTGGTACAAAAGCAGTGGGATTTTATTTTACAGTGCTTGCTGCTCTGCTGGGGATAATCTCGGTTATCCGTTTTGTAATGTGGGGATCTGCACATGACACATTGGATACGGTTACGATCCTTGCTCTGATCGTGGCAATTGTGCTGGATATCATCCTGATGGTAAAAGATAATGATTATCTTGTGATCGCAGCGACAGCCTGCTACAGCATTGCGGCAGTTAAACTGCTGACAGATTCAGTCGGATCCTTTGTTGATGCATTTCAGGGAATCAATATGTTCGGGGATGCGTCTCAGGTCGGAACGATCATATCGATCAGCGCGGTGATGGGAGTAAGTATCCTGCTCTCGATCATCTCCGGCTTCTTAAAGCGGGTAAAAGAATCATAAAATATTGGGAAGCTCCCCCGGGGCAGAAAAATGCCTCCGGGGGCTTTTCCGGTTGAAAAGAGGATAGAGAATATGGAAAAAATTTCATTAAATCAGGGATGGAAATGTTACAGGAGCGGGGAGCCGGAGAGTGCGTTTGATACGGATCTCCCTCACGACGCCATGCTCCTTGACAGTAAGAGCGAGACCAGTCCGGGCGGAGTCAATACGGGATGGTATGACGCGCAGGACTATACATATGAGAAAACCGTGAAAGTACCGGAAGAATGGAAAGAAAAGAACGTTATTGCAGAATTTGAAGGAGTATACCGTAAAGCTGCTGTTACAGTAAACGGGGCAAAAGCGGCATATCACAGTTATGGATACACCGGATTTTATGTGGATCTGACGGAGCTCCTTAAATACGGGGAGGATAACCTGATCCGTGTAGAAGCGGTCAACAGCGACCAGCCGAACAGCCGGTGGTATTCGGGAACCGGGATCTACCGCCCGGTCTGGCTGTATGTGCTCCCCAAACAGCATATCTGTCTGGACGGGATCCGAGTCACTACCCTTGACTATGCAGGACGCAGGGTACAGGTGATCGTAGATACCTGCGGGAACGGTGATATCAGTCTGGAGATGACGGATGATACCGGAGACGGCAGTGTGATTGCAGAAACAACGGGAAATTCAGCAAACGGAAAATTCACATGGGAATTTACAGCACCTGAGGCTGAGCTGTGGTCGCCCGAGACTCCGAAATTATATACGTTAAAAGCAAAGTTTGGAGAAGATATGCAGACGGTAAGATTCGGGATCCGTTCTGTCGAATGTACGCCGGAAAAAGGATTCTGCCTGAATGGAAACAGGATTATCCTCAGAGGCGCATGTATCCATCATGACAACGGCCTTTTGGGCGCCTGCGCCTATAATTTCGCGGAAAGACGGAAGATACGTCTTTTACTGGAAAACGGATACAACGCTGTAAGGAGCGCGCATAATCCATGTTCAAAGGCGCTGCTTGAAGCCTGCGACGAGATGGGAATGCTGGTGATGGACGAATATATCGACGCATGGTATATCCATAAGACAAAATATGACTATGCAGACGAGATGGAGAAGAATTACCGGGATGATCTGGCTGATATCGTGGCAAAAGATTATAATCATCCGTCTGTTGTCATGTATTCTACAGGAAATGAAGTGTCTGAGACAGCACAGAAAAAAGGAATCGCGCTTTGCGGGAAACTGACGGACAGGTTTCATGAACTGGATGCCACCCGGCCGGTGACATGCGGTATCAATATATTCTTTAATTTTCTCAGTTCAATGGGATTCGGGGTTTACAGTGATAAAAAAGCGGATCAGGCAGTGAAGAATGCAAAAAAGAAAAAAGCGGTGGGAAGTGAATTCTTCAATAAACTGTCCGGGATCATGGGCGCGGATTTCATGAAGTTCGGAGCGACATTGTATCCCTGTGACCTGAAAACCCGGGATGCGTTCGCGAACATGGATGTCGCCGGATATAATTACGGGATCAACAGATATGAGCATGACCTGAAAAAATATCCGGCCCGGATGATCCTCGGATCAGAGACATTCTGTTCAGACGCATACAGATTTTATGAACTGGCTAAAAAACATCCGCGTATTATCGGAGATTTCGTATGGGCCGGAATGGATTACCTTGGCGAGGCAGGCATAGGTTCCTGTGAATATAAAGAGTATGCGCCGCGTTTTGACGGCGGACTGGGATGGGTGAGCGCAGGTTCCGGACGGCTGGATCTGACCGGGAAACCTCTTGCCGAGATGGCATATACGAGGGTTGCATTCGGACTTCAGGATATTGCGATCGGTGTAGTCCCGGTCAATAATACAAACAGCCCACATTCTCCGTCAGCCTGGAAGATGACCAATGCCATTGAGAGCTGGTCATGGAACGGATGCGAGGGCAAAGAGGCAAAAGTGGAAGTGTATGCCCGGGCGCATCATGTATCCATCTATATAAACGGCGGTCATGCCGCAGGGACAAAAGAAATGAAGAACGACTGCCGCACAGTATTTAACACGGTATATGAACCGGGCGAGATCAGAGCCGTATCTTTTGACGAACATGGCAATAAGCTGGCGGAGTGTACCCTTAAGACAGCAGGAGAGGAGACAAGGCTTACGCTGGAACCGGAACAGAGAGAAATATCCCGGAACGATCTGCTCTATGTCAGGATGAAATATACCGATGACAATGGAACGGTGAAGCCTCTTGCAAGAGGCGATATCAAAGTCAGAGCAGAGGGCGGAAAAATACTGGGGATCGGAAGCGCCTGCCCGTATTATGAAAAAAGCTATCTCGGGGATACGTCAGACACCTATTACGGAGAAGCCATGGTAATCCTGCAGCCGGATAGAGCCGGCAAGATCACAGTGAATGCCGAAAGCAGATATGGAAATGCCCGGACGGAGGTAGAGGTGTTATGAAAGAGAGATGGCTGCAATTTCAGGAAAAACATCCGAAAGCTGCAAAGTGGCTTTACCAGATTTTCTATTTCTGGGTATTCAGCATGGGGGTAACAATCCTGCAGTATCTGATGTTTACATTTTTCCCATATCTTTTCGGGATCGGGCTTGCAGGTGTGGAATTTATGTGGCCGCAGATCCCTGTCCATTTTGCCGGATTTGATTATAAATGGAATATCCTTGGATATGAAGTGGCGAGAAATGCGGCCGGCGAAGTGGTGATCGGCGGAGGACTGGGATATTTTATCAGCTATGAGCTTGGGACCTTTCTGGCACAGTGCGTGAATTTTCCCCTGCAGAGAAATATCACATTTAAAAGCCACGGGAATATCGCGTGGCAGATCCTCTGGTATTTTATTGCATGGGTGCTGATCTCCCTTGTGTGCAACGCGGTGAACGGACTGTGGATGCCGATCGCGCAGAATTATTTCGCGCCTGCCGTCTACAATATACTTGTCACATTTATTACCGGGGGCGTTTCTATGGTGATCTATTTCTTTGTATATAAGATTATTTTTCCGGAAGGAGAGGCAAAGAAAAACTGAGTATGCTATAATAAAACAGTTGCAGCCGGGGATTGAGAAAGCGAAAACGGGGATGGTTATATGATCAGGATTGCGGTAATTGACGATGAAAAGGAAGAGCAGGAAAGACTTCTGGGATATTATCAGAGGCTTCGGGAGGAAGTACATGAGGATCTGGATATCCATACTTATCTGTCCGGCGACGAGTTTCTCAGTGTACAGGAGGAACCCTTTGACCTGATCTGTCTGGATATCGATATGGACGGGCTGGACGGTATCAGCACAGCGAAAGAAATAAGGAAAAAGGACGAGCAGGTTATTATTATTTTTGTGACTAACATGGCGCAGATGGCGATCCGCGGCTATGAGGTCCAGGCATTGGATTTTGTTGTAAAACCTGTAAATTATTATTCATTTGCCATGAAGATGACAAATGCATTCCGTATGCTCAAAAACCGCAAAAGCCGGAATATCGTTCTGACAACGGCCAGCGGGATGCAGAAAATATCCACAGACGATCTGTACTATGTGGAAGTGAACGGACATTATCTGTATTATCATACAAAGGATCAGACCATCCGGCAGAAGGCGTCCATGAAGGAAATCGAGGACAGGCTTGCGGGTCTGTCCTTTAAGCGCTGCAATAACTGCTATCTCGTAAACCTGAAATATGTGGACTGCGTGAATAAAGACGACCTGAAGGTAGGAAATGACTGGCTGAAGATCAGCAGGCCCCGCAAGAAAGAATTCCTGCAGGCACTGGCCAATTATATGGGAGGGATTGATTTATGATGCTTGAAATGTGGAACGACATATCCTATATGGTGGAACTGCTGGCGGCATGCATGATTTTTCTTTTCCCGATGCGGAAGAAAAAAGGATTTGCGGTAAAGACGGCGGGATTTACGGCTTTGTTCATACTGATTTCCTATGTGGTGAATTCAAATTGGGATCTGACATCGAACGGAGCGCTTACGTTTGTCTACTGGGCGGCGTATCTCCTTGTGATGTGGCTGTATGTGTGGCTTTGTATGGGCGGTTCCGCCGTGAAAGCGGTCTATTATGCGATCTATGCATGCGCGGTGCAGCATATTGCCTATGATATTTACCTGATCTATGCCATACTGGGCGGGAATAATTACATCATTATCGTACTGATCTTCGCCGCAGTCTATTTGCTCGCTTACTTTTTCGCCGCGCGTAAACTGGTTCGGGACGGCAGTTTTGTCCCGGATCGCAGATCCCTTTTTCCAATCGCAACGATCGTGATCCTTGCGTGGATCCTGAGTATTATGGACGATTCCTTTGTTTCGGGATTTGAATCCGGAGACCTGCATCGTGTTATTTACCGGATCTGTGACGCTCTGTGCTGTTTTTATGTGCTGTGGGTGCAGACCAGCCAGCGGGAGCTGGTAAGACTCCAAAGTGAACTGGCCGGGATTAACGCCGCATGGAGATTAAAAAAAGAGCAGTATGAAATGACCGAAGATACGATCGAAAATATCAACCGGAAATGTCATGATCTGAAACATCAGATCCGTGAGCTGCGCAACTTGTCTGATGACCAGGAAAGGGAAGAGTATCTGGATGAACTTGAGAATGATATTATGATCTATGACACTGCTCTTCAGACCGGAAACCGGGCTCTGGATATAGTGCTTATGGAGAAGGCCCTGTACTGTAAGAATCACGGGATTAACTGGACGTGCATGGCAGACGGTTCGAAACTGGGGATAATGAAAGTGGAAGATATCTATGCCATATTCGGAAATGCGCTGGAAAATGCGATCCACGCTGTAATGGATCTGAAAGATGAGATGAAGCGGGTGATAAGCGTAAAGATCATTTCTCAGAACAGTATCCTTGTGATCCAGATCCAGAATTATTATAGCGGCGCTCTCCGGTTTGAAAACGGCCTGCCTGTGACAACAAAGAAAAACAAGCGGGATCACGGATACGGCATGAAGAGTATCCGCTATACTGCTGAAAAATATAATGGAACGATAACAGTCAATACAGGAGAAGGTATCTTTACTCTTCAGATTCTGATTCCCATACCGGAACAGTAGAACAGAGCGGAAAAGTTAGAGAAAGCTCAGAACCCTTTCCGCTCTTTCGCCTTATCGATCAGTTCTTTCGCCTCCTCGAACGCTTCGGGGAGGTATTCTTCTGTCCATTCTTTCCCGGCTTTTTCCTTTTTCTTGATCTCTTCCCAGCTTTCTTTCGTTCCGTCCGTGCCGGGACCGTCCGAATCCTCGAAGACGTGGGGATGGCGGCGGATCATCTTGTCGATGATGGACTGGATCACGTCATCCATGGTAAAGAGCCCTTCTTCCTCCGCGATCCGGGCGTGGAGCACTACCTGCATGAGCAGGTCGCCCAGCTCTTCTTTCAGATTGTCAGCGTCCCCGGTCTGATCCAGAATATTGATTCCGCAGATTACTTCGGCTGCTTCCTCGATACACGTCTTTTTCAGACTCATATGGGTCTGCGCGCGGTCCCAGGGGCATCCGTCCGGAGCACGCAGGCGCGCGATAACCTCTTCAAATTCTTCAAATTTTGTCATTTTTTCTCCTATGCTTCGTAATCACTATTTGCTTATACACTCTTTTTATCTTACTACGTTTGAAAGAGAGGTACAAGGCGGAGAGCATGAAATAGGGGCTGTCGCACTAAATAATTAGTGCGGCAGCACTTTTTTGCAGAGAATAAGAGCCAGGTCTGTGCAAGGCCTGGCTCTTGGTGTAAAATTTATTTATGCGACTAAATAAAATCCTACAGAAAGAT
>OLIH01000847.1_pt1 | contig 12603 bp, 8 predicted proteins | sample 1609721 | NCBI WGS metagenome assembly OLIH01 (sample SAMEA4350157, study PRJEB24818) | metagenome | biome: human; feature: gut; material: faeces | place: Denmark | collected 2013-09
ACATAACTGCGAGGAAGAACATGCCGTAACCCAAGGCATCGCTCAGGTAACCCGAAACGGCGCCCGTGAGCATCACCGAAAGGTTCATGATACCCGAAGCGAAGGCGTAGTGCGCCATCTGGTGACGCCCCGGGGCAACCTGCTGCATCATAAACAGCGTAAGGCCCACGAATCCGAACCCGTAGCCGAAGTATTCCAGCACGATGCCCCCGCCCACGATCCACATCGACTGAGGCTGCAGCCATGCCAGCAGCGCATAGACCGCGAACGGGATATTAAAGATACAGCATAATATGAAAAGAGTGCGTCGCAGGCCCCGGTGTGCGATATAGTAGCCCGCCAGCAGCGAACCCAAAAGAAAAGCCCCGGCACCGAATGTCCCGTAGTAAAGGCCGATCTGCTGGTTCGAAAGCCCCAAGCCCCCCGGATGCGGTATCCGCTTTGAGGAACAGCGGAACGATCTTCATCACGAAGCCCTCGCCCAACCGGTACAGGATGATGAAGGCGATATAGTACCAGATATGCCGTTTGGTGAAGAACGCCGCGATAACCTCTTTCAGGCCCGAAAGGCCATCCCGCAGCGAGCGGCCTTCTGAAGCCGAACCGCCTGAAGGAAGCGCGCGGAGATGGTAAAGGCCCAAAGCGACGAGCGTGACGCACAGGAGCAGCAAAACGACCGTCCACGAACCCACAGAGGCGTCGTAAGAAGACGCGCCGTCGGCCGAGAAACCCTCGTAAAGCCACCCCGCAAGCCACACCAGACCGCCCGTGGCGACCAGTTTCGCAAGGTTGTAGAAAGCCCCCTGCCAGCCGATGTATTTCGCCTGGGACGCAGGCGATAGCTCCGACATGTAGACTCCGTCGGCCGCGATGTCGTGCGTAGCCCCGCTGAAGGCAACGACCGCAAAGACAGCAACACTGACCGAGAAGAACAGCGGTAGGTGAAGCGACAGGGCAGCAAGGCCGAACAATATGCCGCTTAGGAGCTGCGTCGTGACGACGAAGAATTTTTTGGTACGGAAAATTTCCAGGAAGGGGCTCCACAGGAATTTGATCGTCCACGGCCACATGATAAGCGATGTCCAGAACGCGATTTGTGCGTCCGAGATCCCCAGATCCTTGAACAGAACGGCAGAAACCATGTTCAGAACCACGAACGGCAAGCCCATTGCAAAATAAAGCGTAGGAACCCAACGCAAAGGAGGATGAAGTGTCATTAGTTATTATTTCTGTTGTTAGCTTGTCTATTATAATAAGCCACAACTCAACCACTTTCCCCCTAAATTGTATTCATTTTCCGTAAATAATAGTCCGTTAAAAATTCAACATATCGGCTAAGCGGCTTCTGCCACTATGCCAAAGAGTTCTTTGATAAGTTTAGCATTAAATGTACTGTTCGGCTTCATACCAGACTTGCAGAAAATTCTTTTGAGCATATAAGTATTACTCAGATAGGCTTTTAGCAGTCCGATGGAGCGCGACGGATAGTATAGTTGGCGCATGACCTTTGCGATGTTTACCGAGGCCAGTGACGCATTGAAAGCGAAGTCAAGTTTCTTCAAGTCTCTTGCCTGGCAATCCTTGAGTCCGGTAAACTGCTTGGAATCCCGGAAGCAAAACTCGATTTGGAATCGTGTACGATAGTATTCGATGATGTCTTGGGCCGACATTTCAAGATCGGTGGAGAAATAGATTTTGTGTCCTCCTGATTCTGCGTAATGAACCACGACTTTGATGTTCCGTTTCATTGCCTTTGAATAGGCCTTGACAGAGTAGGCCCTTCCTCCTTCCATGTCGAGAAGCTCGCAACGCTGAAGGACGAGTTTCTTAAAATCGATCTTCTCACCTTTGATGCGTGGTCGTCCCCGTTTGCCTGTGCGGACACCGTCATGTGAATACCACAAGGCGGCATCATCACGCAGACGGCTGATGACATGGAATCCCAGCAGGCAGGCTTCATTGACAAACTTTGCCTTTGAGAACCAGGCATCTGCAACGATATAACGTGTTATGTCAAGCAACTTGTCCTTGTATTTGCGGAATACGTCAAGATACCAGTCAACAAGGTTGTACTCTTCGCCTTGCTTTTCCAGATACGCCTTGTCCGGTGTCTGTTCCGCACGTAGCATCATACAGTCCCGACTGTCAATGTCGACAATGCCGATACCGAGAATCTCCAGTCCCCGTTTCATTGTAGAAGCGCATCCCGACCAGAACTTGCCGATATAAGGAGTCTTCTTTCCCGACTTTGAAATGTAGCTTGCATCGAAGGCAATGGCTTTTCTAGCACTTTCACCAAACTGCTGCCGCATGAGGAAGAGGTTGAACTGCATCCAGTCAAACTCACGTTCAAACAACTGGCGGAAGCGTTGTTCTGAGCTGTCTGAGTAACGCCCCATTTGGGTGAAATTGATCTTTCTTGGCAGTACCATATACAAAGTCATGAGTTGGATGAATGCTGTTTCAAAACTTTTGCGTAACTTCGCCGAACAACTTTTCAAAGCATCGGTTACGATTTCCTCATATTGGTCAAGTGCTGTTTTGTTCATTACTTTAATGTGTGGTAGTTTACCATTAAAGATACTGAAAATCAGTCACTTGACCTATTTTGTTTTGCTAAATTTTATCAATTAACTTGTTTGTTTTCAACGGATTAGTTACAAATTTAACGAAGTATTACGTAAATAAATATTTTAAAAAAAGATTGAGCCCCAATAAGCTCATTAATGGTGCGAAATATCTAAGACTAAAAATAAAGTGCTTAATGTTTGATAGATTAAGAAACTTATTTTTCGAGAAGAGTAAAAAATACAACTAAAACCGACAAGTAGTCTTTAAGAGACTCACGTAACTTAGCTGTGGCTTTTTGCAACTCTTTATCGACCTTTTTTATGCTGATGTGCAGAATATCAGCAATCTCTTTATAACTTCTACCTTCTGTTTTAAGAGTAAACACCTGCTTGGTTATATCCGGCATTTGCTCTACTTGCTCTTTGTAAATTGTAAGAATTTCAGTTGTAAACAATTCATTGGGATCGCAGCTTTCAATCGTCCGCGTGTAATACTCCATCAAACCGGCTTCTTTTTGACGGATCTTTTCACAGACCGCTCTCCCGATTTGTTGGTCCCGGCGATAATGAAGGCAATTATTTCTAACAACACGGAAAAGATAGGCTTTCAGATTGGTGGGCTCTATACTCTCCCGACGCTCCCATATGGACATAAAACTGTCGTTTACAATATCCTGCGCGACATCTTCATCCCGAACATAACTGAAAGCGACAATGAATAATTGTCGCTTATTTTGCCGAAATAACTGATCGAACATTTGATGTGATAACGCCGTAGTGTCCATTGTCATATCAGATACACAAAGATAACTAAATTATTCGAGATAATCGCATATTAAGCAGCATTCATTTAATGCTCTAATATACAATGCATTGCAATTATAAATATTTTTCACAATATCTTAAATATATTTATTTACAAAAAATGGATACAATTTAGAGGGAAAGTGGTTGAGTTGTGGCTTATATATATAGAAGCGAATAAAAAAATGACACAGACTCAAATTACAGATGCCATGTTATTTCGGTTCTTTGCCGGTCAACTTACCGAAGAAGAAACCGCTCTACTTAAGGCATGGATGGACGATAATCCTGACGAACATCAAAAAGTGATGAAGAAAGCTCATGATATATATGTATTGGGAGTAATGTACACAACTTTCGAATCACCTGCTCAGGGTAAGGTCAGCCCAATTCGGCTATTAACTTTGTCAAAGATTATTCGATTTACAAGCAAGATAGCTGCGGTGTTGGCAATCGGCTTTGTTATAAATTACATGCTTTTCACTCATCGAGTCAGTGAATGGACAAATCAAATAACTACGATTGAAGCCCCTTCAGGAAAACAAATTCGAGTTACACTGAATGATGGTTCTGTCATTGATCTCAATTCCGGCAGTCGAATCGTATATCCTTCGATATTTGTAGGAAAAGAACGGCGAATACAACTATATGGCGAAGCAATGTTCGATGTAGAGCCAGATACAGACCGTCCATTCATTGTGGAAACTTTTGCTTGCGATGTAAAAGTATTGGGAACCCATTTCAATGTCATTGCTGACGAGGCAAAAAACCTGTTTTCCACAGCATTGTTCAGAGGTAAGGTTGCGGTATTAAGCCATTTAAGCGACGAATCGGTATTGATGGACGAAAATTCAGTCGTAAATCTCAAAAATGGACACTTACAGATAGTTCCGATCGAAGATCCGGATGAATATCGGTGGCCGGAAGGCATCATCACGCTCAACAAAATGCCTTTTGATCAGATCGTGGAAAAGTTGGAAAAATACTATGACGTGAAAATTGTTATCAAGCGACCAGAGTTGCCTGTCATCAAATATCAGAGTTGCAAGATTCGAGTTTCAGACGGCATAAACCACGCTATGCAACTGCTTCAAATGGCCTCGGACTTTACATATACCTACGACGAAATTGAAAATATTATTCGAATAGAATAAATGTAATCCTTTGTAAATGTTTATCTAATAATAAAAAAATTTGCCTATGAGATAGAAACCAAGACATCTTTACTTTTTGTTTCTGATATAAAAAACCTATGAGTGAAGGAAGCACTCATAGGCACGGTCCAATCAGAAATACTAACCGATCTCTAACCTTGAACCTTAATTTACAAATGTATGAATAAAAAGATTATTCAGCAAATCTGGCTGCCTACTCTTTTGGTTCTTTCTTGTCTATGCACCCCTTTTACAAGTGTATACGCACAAAATATTCGCGTAACCATTCAGTTGAAGGACGTGCGGATGAAGCTGGTTATGACCGAAATAGAGAAGCAGACACGCTATCTTTTTGCCATTGACGATGACGTAGATGTCACCCGCTCAGTCAGTGTCAATGTTGTAAACCAGCCCTTGCAGGAAGCCTTAATCCAAATGGTAAAAGGCTCCGATGTAAGCTATCAAATCAGCGGCTCGAACATCGTTCTGAAAAAAAAGCCGATCCAAAAACCGGTAACGGTATCAGGTACTGTGCTGGATCAGAACAAACAGCCTGTTGTCGGAGCTTCCGTCATCGTCAAAGGTACGGCTGTGGGAACCAGCACTGGCGCAGACGGTTCCTTCTCGCTTCAGGTACCCCCCCCCACCGCAACAGCCCAACTGGAAATTAATTTTTTGGGCTACGAGCCTGTGGTGGTGGCTGTTGGCAGCCGTACTGTATTTAACATTACGCTTAAAGAATCCGCTGCCGAAATCGAGCAGGTGGTTGTTACTGCTCTTGGTATTAAGCGTCAGGAAAAAGCCTTGAGCTATAACGTGCAGCAGGTGAAGTCGAGCGCCATTACCGATGTGAAGGACGCCAATTTCATCAACTCCCTGTCCGGTAAGGTCGCCGGTATCACGATCAACACCTCGTCGTCAGGCGTCGGTGGCGCCTCGAAGGTCGTCATGCGCGGTAACAAGTCGATCACGCAGTCGTCCAACGCCCTTTATGTGATTGATGGTATTCCGATGTATAACGTGAGCAACGGCGGCGATACGGAATTCGGTTCACGTGGCGCCACAGAAGCCATCGCCGACCTGAATCCCGAGGACATCGAATCGATGTCGGTTCTGACCGGAGCTTCCGCGGCCGCCCTCTATGGTTCGAGTGCCGCGAACGGCGCCATTATGATTACGACGAAAAAAGGTCAGGCCGGAACATTCAGCGCTTCGTATTCGAATCATACGGATTTTCTCAAACCTTTCGTGATGCCGAAATTCCAGAATCGCTACGGTACGGGCAGCTACGGGAAATCTTCGGGTTCGCCGATCTACAGTTGGGGCGAGAAGCTGACCGATGCAGCGCGTACCGGATATACGCCGGATGATTTTTTCGAAACGGGCTATGTCACGACCAACTCCGTAACGCTTTCCGGGGGCACCGAGAAAAACCAGATGTTCTTTTCCGCGGCATCGGTCAATTCCGAGGGTATCGTGCCCAACAACCTCTACGATCGCTACAATTTCACGTTCCGCAACACGTCGCATTTTCTGAAAGACCGCCTGCGCGTGGACGTCGGTGCGAACTACGTCGTGCAGAAAGACCAGAACATGACCAACCAGGGCGTCTATTCGAACCCGCTGGTTTCGGCCTATCTGTTTCCGCGCGGCGACAGCTTCGAAGCCGCGAAGATTTTCGAGCGCTGGGATCCGGCCCGCAAGATCGCCGTGCAATACTGGCCGCAGGGCGAAGGCGGTGATCTGCGCATGCAGAACCCGTACTGGATTGCGTATCGCAATCCCCGCAATACGGACAAAAAACGCTATATGGCCAACGTGTCGATTGCTTTCGACATCCTGCCGTGGCTGAATGTTTCGGGACGAGCCAAGATCGACAATACCAATTCGATCTTCACGCAGAAACTCTACGCTTCATCGAATACCACGATCACGGAAGGTAGCACACAGGGGCATTATACGGAAATTCGCAATACCGATGAGCAGATCTATGCCGATGTAATGGTCAATATCAACAAGACCTTCGCTGACAACAAATTTTCATTGGTTGCCAATGTCGGTGCGTCCGTCAACGACACGAAGAGTAAAGAGCTGAGCTATCGCGGTCCGATTCGGGAGGTCGGTATCCCGAATATGTTTACCGTTTTCGATTTGGACAAGGAGAAATCCCGCGCCCAGAAATACGGCTGGCAGGAGCAGACACAATCGATATTCGCCTCGGTCGAGATGGGCTATAAATCGATGCTCTATCTGACCGTGACGGGTCGCAACGACTGGGCCTCACAACTGGCCGGATCACCGCAGCGTTCGTTCTTCTATCCCTCGGTGGGCCTCTCCTGGCTGCCGACAGCGACTTTCGACATGCCCGAAGCATTTACCTACCTCAAGTTGCGTGCATCGTTCTCATCGGTAGGTATTCCTTTCCCGCGATTCCTGACCACTCCAACCTATCCTTACGACGAGACGAACCAGCAATGGCTGCCTACGACATTCCGTCCGATCGAACAGCTTTACCCGGAGCGTACCAAAACCTGGGAGGTCGGTATCGACGCCCGGCTGTGGAACGACTTGCGACTGGCCGCCTCGTGGTATCGGGCCGATACGAATAATCAGACGTTCCAGCCTACGGTATCCGCCTCGTCGGGCTATTCGAGCATGTACGTCCAGACGGGGAACGTCCGCAACACGGGTGTCGAGGCGAGCCTGGGTTACGGCCATAGGTGGAACAGCTTTTCCTGGGATACGAACTTCACCTTCTCTTGGAATAAGAACGAAGTCACTGAACTGATGGACGGCCTGACTGATCCGCTGACCGGCGAACCGCTGAAAGACCGTCTGGAGATCAAGGGTCTCGGTAAGGCAAAGTACATTATCAAGAAGGGCGGCACACTGGGCGACCTGTATACGACATCCAATCTCAAGTACGATGAGAACGGGTACGTGCAGGTGGATCGCAACGGTAACCTGATAACGACAGACGTTGGCGAGGATATCTATCTCGGCTCTGTTTTCCCCGATTATAATTTGGCATGGCGCAACGATTTCGATTGGAAGGGTGTGCATCTGGGGCTCCTCTTCACGGCTCGCATCGGAGGTATCTGCTATTCGGCAACCCAGGCCAATATGGATCTGTTCGGCGTATCGGAGGTTTCGGCTGCGGCGCGTGATGCCGGAGGTATCTTGATCAACGGACGGGAGATGATTGATCCCCAGCGGTGGTATGCTGCAATCAGTTCGCAAAGCGGACTCCCTCAGTACTACACCTATTCTGCGACCAATGTGCGCCTACAGGAACTTTCACTGGGCTATACGCTTCCGGGCAAATGGTTCCGCGATGTCTGCAAAATCAACATTGCTTTTGTCGGCCGTAATCTGTGGATGATCTACAACAAAGCGCCGTTCGATCCCGAGGCTATCGCTACGACCGGTAATAATTACCAGGGAATCGACTATTTCATGATGCCCTCGCTCCGCAACTTCGGGTTCAGTGTAAAACTCACTTTCTAAACGATGAACAGTATGAAACAGATAGTAAAAACAGCACAATTCCTGCTGCTTTCGGCCGTGCTGTTCTGCGCCTGGGGATGTATGAGCGATTTCGACGCCATCAACCGCAATCCGTCGGAGGCGACCGACGAAGAACTCGGGCGCGAGAACTACAAGATCAGTACGAACCTTCGGGGATTGCAGAATTGGGTCGTTCCCGTGCAGGAACACAGATACCAGTTCAACGAATCGCTGACCGGCAACCCCTATGCCGGCTATATGGCGGAGACACCGGATGGGTGGAAAGAGAAATTCTCGACCTTCAACCCCTCTGCCGACTGGCTGAAATGGCCCTTCGTAATCGTCATGCAGGAAGTCTATCCCTATTTTCGCGGCGTTGTGAACAACACCGAGGACGAAGCGGCCATAGCCCTTGCCCGGTTATTCCGCATAGCGATCATGCACCGCATGACGGACACTTACGGCCCGATTCCCTATTCGAAGGTGATCGAGGATTCGTCCGAGTCGCTCACGGTCGCTTACGATTCGCAGGAAACCGTTTATATGAAGATGTTCGAGGAGCTGGACGCCGTAATTGCGGCCCTGCATGCCAACGAGCAGATGTCGGCAGAGGCGTTCCGCAAGTCGGATAATGTTTATTACGGCGACATCAAAAAGTGGATCAAATACGCCAACTCGCTCAAGCTGCGCATGGCCGTGCGCCTGTCGTATGTGAAACCCGACATCGCACGGGCGAAGGCCGAAGAGGCCGTCGCCGACGGCGTGATCCTCGACAACGTGGACAATGCCTATATGCACGCTCCCGAAAACCGTGTGGCGCTGATCTACAACGACTGGGGCGACCACCGCGTCGGCGCCGACATCATCAGCTATATGAACGGCTATAAAGACCCGCGCCGCGCCGTGATGTTCACTCAGGGTACATGGAATAAGAAAACCGATTATTACGGCATGCGCATCGGCACCGACCCGACGAACAAGTCGGCGATGGTTTCGACCTATTCCAATCAGATCGTGGACAGCAAGTCGCCTTATCTGTGGATGAATGCCGCGGAGGTGACGTTCCTGCGCGCCGAAGGCGCTTTACGCGGCTGGGCGATGCAGGGCGACGCCAAAGACCTCTACGAAAAAGCCGTCCGGCTTTCGTTCGAGGAGCGGGGCGCTACCGGTGCCGACACCTATCTGGCCGATGCGCTCAGTACGCCTCTGAGATATATCGATCCGATGGATAATTACAGTACACAGAGCCCGGCCAGCACGATTACGATTCCGTGGGAAGCGGGCGATACGGATGCCGTCAAGGAGCGTAACCTGGAACGCATCATCACCCAGAAGTGGATCGCTATTTTCCCGCTGGGTATCGAGGCGTGGTCGGAGTATCGCCGCACGGGCTATCCCAAGCTGTTGCCTGCAGTCGAAAACAAGAGTGCCGGTACGGTGAATATAAAATACGGAGCCCGCCGTATCCCGTATCCTTCGGAGGAGTATACCGAAAATCCCGTCCATCTGCAGGAGGCTATTTCGATGCTCAACGGTCGGGACAATGCCGGGACGCGCGTATGGTGGGATGTGAAACCTTTAGAATAAGCCGTTATGAAAAGAATAAATAGAATATCACTCTGGGGAACGGTGCTTCTCATGGGACTTTTCTTCGCTTCGTGCAACGACTGGACGGAGACGGAAAGCGTAACCCAGACAACGCAGCGTCCCGACGAGCAGGATCCCGAACTATGGGCGCAATACACAGCCGCACTTCGGGAGTACAAACAAAGCGAACATACGCTCGTTTTCGCCAGTTTCGCCAACGGCGCACCCGTCGCCACGAGCGAAAAGGACTGCCTGCGCAGCCTTCCCGACTCGCTGGACGTCGTGTCGCTGACCAATGCCGACAATTTTTCGGAATATGACCGGGAAGACCTCACCGTGCTCAAGGAAAAAGGGACGCGCGCCGTCTATTTTGTCGATTACGCTTCGCGCAGCGCCGAATTTGCGGACCTGACCGCTCTGGGCGCCTATTTGGATAAGGTCGTCACCCGCACCCGCGAACTGGATCTCGACGGACTCTCTTTTTCGGGGATTCCCGTTTTCGGGTCCGATGCCGAACAGGCGGCGCAGAAGGCCGTGGCATCGCTCTTCATGGAGAAGTTCGCCGCCGTGGCCGGTCCCGGCAAGGAGCTGTTGCTGCTTTTCGAGGGCGATCCCCAGTTCCTCACCCCGGCAGACCGGAGCAAGGTCGACTATTTCGTACTCGATACAAAAGAGACGGACAACGCTACTGACTTGAAGTTACAAGTCCTTCGCGCTCTGAGTGCCGGCGCCGTTCCGTGCAATAAACTGTTACTCGGGGCCATGACTGAATACGAATTTACGGATGAGGATAAGGGTGCTGCGGATGCGATTTCTGCATTGACAATACGCATTCCCGAAATCGGACCGCAGCCATTGGCCGGTCTTTGTATCTATAGTGTCAATGCAGACTATTTCGGTGCCGAGTTTATCTATCCGCTTACCCGGCAAGCAATACAGACCTTGAACCCATCCAAATAACCGAAAGCTATGAAAAGGAACAATCCATATCTTTTAGCGGCGGCCCTGCTGGCTGTAGCTTTCACGGGCTGTAAAAACGACGAATACGATAATAAATCGCCTTTCGACAATGTGGTCTACCTCAATGTTTCGGAGAACAGCGACACACAGGTCACGACGTTCAAGAAGACGCTGCCCGATCTGCCGAAGACCTTTTCCGTCGTGCTGAGCTATCCCGCCTCGCAGGCGGTCAGCGTCGGCGTCGAAGTCGATCCGTCGCTGGTCGAAACCTACAATGCCCGGCACAATACGTCGTGGACGATGCTCGATGCGAAATATTATGAACTATCGGTGACCGAACTCACGATTCCGGCCGGCAAGACCATCTCGGATGCCGTGACCTTGAAACTGAAAAATCTCGACGGCTCGGGCGAGGTCGAGGAACTGCCCATCGACCAGACCTACCTGCTGCCCGTGACGATTGCCGATGTCGGCGGGGGTGTTGCGAAGCTGCACAGCTCCGCGACGGCCTACTATCTGGTGAAACGCTCCTCGGCCATCACCTCGGCGGCCTCGCTGCGCGACAACTGGATCAATTTCCCGACGCTCGACAAGGCTTCGGAGGGCAGTATGTTGTTCAACAACCTGATGGCCGTAACCTACGAGGCGATTATCCGTGTGGACGACTTTTCGAAGCATTCCGAGATTTCGACGATCATGGGTGTCGAAAACTACCTGCTGCTGCGCATCGGCGACGCTTCGTTCCCGCGCCAGCAGATCCAGTTCGACGGTTCGGGCGATGCAGCTCAGACCCCGGGCTTCGGGAAATTCCCCAAGAAGGACGAGACGAAACTGCTCAATCCCGGGGAGTGGTACCACATTGCCGCCACTTACAGCTATGCTACGCGCGAGGTCTGCATCTACGTCAACGGCAAGCTCCAGAGCCGAGGCACCGATCTCGGAAATTCGGCCTCGACACCGTTCAACCTTGCGGGGCGCGCCTTCTACGATCTCTACCTGCAAGACTCGGAAACGTATAAGGACTACAAGGACTGGGGTAATTTCCGCCAGTTCTTCCTCGGCAAGTCTTATGACGACTCGCGCCAGCTCAACGGCGATATTACCGAAGTGCGTGTCTGGTCGGTAGCCCGCAGCGAACAGGAAATTTGGGACAATATGTACGATGTCGATCCCAAAACTCCCGGCCTGATCGGCTACTGGAAATTTGACGAGGGCGAAGGTAACGTCATCAAGGACTGGACCGGCAATGGCAACGACGCTGTAGCTGAAAAAGACCTTGACTGGCCCAACGGCATTGAAGTTCCCCAAATCAATAAAGAGTAATCTAAAATGTCGATTATGAAAATGAAAAATATAATAAGCCAATTACTCCGGGGCGGACTGTTATGTGTAGCGATAACGGCTTTCGTTACGTCCTGTAGTACGGATGAAATCACCTACGCTACAGGGCAAAAACCCGATAAGGAAACACTGGAGACGGTTGCCGGTACGCTGCGCAGTTCGAAATCGCTGCGAGACCGAGTGCCCATTCATCTTACCGAAGGCAATGAAGATGCTGTTTCCGATAAGATCTATTACCGGCTCAATCAAGCGGCATCGCAAGCATTAACGCTGACAGCGACACCCAACCCGTCACTGGTAGCAGATTACAATGCCGACAACAAGGCCAATCTGCAACCGTTGCCTGTTGCCAATATCAAATTAGCTAACGGCGGTAAAATCACGATTCCGGCAGGAACACGAGTTTCGGAAAAACTCGATTTGACAATCGAATCCGACGGATTGACGCCGGGCATCTATCTGATGCCAGTCGTTGTCAATATCTCCGAAAACGAGCAGCATGTGCTTTATTACGGGGTAACTGTTCGGGAATTCGATGAGAACATCTATCAGGAGGGCAATAACCTTCATAATATAGAACTGGATACCGAGTGGACAACCGTGTTTTATCTCAACACCAGCGAGGTGCAGGCGCATTATGCCGACTACGTAGCCTGGGAAAAACAGGACATGAATACCTT
>OLIH01000849.1_pt1 | contig 12540 bp, 12 predicted proteins | sample 1609721 | NCBI WGS metagenome assembly OLIH01 (sample SAMEA4350157, study PRJEB24818) | metagenome | biome: human; feature: gut; material: faeces | place: Denmark | collected 2013-09
TCTCCAAGTACTACACCCCAGTCGTCCTGCTCCTGGCCATTATTGTTGGCCTCATCAGCCAAGACCTGGAACTGGCTGTAACCATCCTGGTTCTCGGCTGCCCGGGTGCCTTGGTTATCGGGGTTCCGGTCTCCAACGTGGCCGGAATCGGCAATGGGGCCAAGCAGGGGATCCTTTTTAAAGGCAGTGAAGTCATCACCAAGTTCAGCAAGGTCGACACGATCATGTTCGACAAGACCGGGACCTTGACTTACGGCGACCCCCGGGTCAGCCAGGTGAAAAAGTACGGCCAGGGCCAGCTGGCTGAACAGCTTTTGGTCAGCGTAGAAAAAGAATCTGCCCACCCTTTGGCGAAAGCCATCACTGGCTACTATGAAGACCTGGAAGCTAAAGAAGTTGAAGCTTCCCAGGTCCTCCAGGGCGGCGGGATCGTTGCTCAAGTAGCTGGCCAGCAGGTCCTGGTCGGCAACCGCTACCTGCTTGACCAGTACCATGTCCCAGTCACAAAAGAAATGGAAAGGGACATGGAAGAGCTGGCAAGTGCTGGTAATTCCCTGGTTCTGGTGGCTGTTAACGGGCAGCTGGAACTTGCTTTAGGCTTAAAGGATGAGATCCGGGCCGGGGTCAAGGAAGACCTGGCTGCTTTAAAGAAGCTGGGCGTCAAGAACCTGCTCCTCTTGTCCGGTGACAACCAGAAGACGGTTGACCTGGTAGCGGAAGAACTGGGCCTCACTGAGGCATATGGCCAGCTTTTGCCAGAAGACAAGGCCGAATTTGTCAAAAAGCGGCAGGCAGCCGGTGAAATCGTGGCCTTTGTCGGCGACGGGATCAACGACAGTCCGTCACTGGCCCGGGCAGACATCGGGATTGCCATGGGCAGCGGGACTGACGTGGCAATTGAGACTTCAAACGTGGTCCTCATGAACGGCAACTTTGACCGGATTCCGCGGGCCCTGGCCCTGGCTAAGGCCACCCGGCGGAACATGATTGAGAACATCACCATCGCCCTGGCTGTCGTAGCCGTCCTGCTGGTCAGCGTGTTAGCCAGCTCATGGATGAACATGGCCATCGGGATGTTTGTCCACGAAGGCAGTATCCTGGTTGTAATCTTAAACGCCATGCGCCTTCTGGCCTACCGGTCAAAATTACAAAAATCGTGAAAGTTGATAGAAAACAATTTTTCGCAAGCAGCAGGCCCGTATACTAAGGGCATCGAAAGTATCCAATAGAAAAAAGAAAGGACAAGAAATCATGCAAAAAGCAATTTTACAACTTGAAACATTAGCCTGCCCGACCTGCATGCAGAAGATCGCGGGGGCCATCGCCAATGTCGACGGGGTTGAAAAGACCAGCGTCAAGGTCCTCTTCAACGCAAGCAAGGCCAAGGCCAACTTCGACCCGGAAAAAACCAATTTGGACACGATCACTCAAGCCGTGAAGAATATCGGCTATGACGTCTTGAAGGCCAGCGCTAAATAAGAGAAAAAAGCAAAAACAAGAAAAACGACTAATCAAGAAAAAAGGAGAAAAATGATGATCAAGGAATTTTTTACCAAGAACGATGAAATGTTAGACTTATATACGCAGGCAATTACCAAGGCCCACGGCGCCCACCACCCGGAAGTCTTTGAAGTCCGCAAGGTTTATGAAGACATCCAAAAGAAGGTGAAAGCCGGCCAGGAAGACTTGACTGCCGACTTCAGCAAGCTGCGGTCCTTGACCGCGGATTACGCCATTCCGGCCGACGCCTGCGGGGCGATGACTAAGACCTATCAGACCCTGGAAGAATTCGACCACTTGGTCCAGGGCTAATTTTTACCAGCAGAGGAGAGCAAAATGCAGCATATATGTGTCAGCCTGGTTCCCTTATTCGTGGACCTGCCAGAAAAAGACCAGCTTAAGATCAATTCCCTGGCCAGCCACCGGCGCTATCAAAAAGGTGAGACGATTTTTCAGCCAGGGGATGAAAAGCTGCAGATCGTAGCCCGGGGAAACATGAAGGTTTACCAGCTGTCCGCCAGCGGCCGCGAGCAGCTGCTCCGGGTTGCCCAGCCGGGTGACTATGAAGGGGAAAAGCAGCTTTTTGACCTGGAAAACGACAGCTTCTTCGGCCAGGCCATGGAGAATACGGAAATCTGCAGCTTGAGCAAGGCCGACTTCAACCGGGTCCTCCTAGAAAATCCCCAGCTCTCCCTCAAACTGCTGGAACTCAGCACCCAGAAGCTGCTGGCTACGGAAAGACAGACCCAGTTCCTAGCCATGGAGCGGGTCGAAGAAAGGCTGGCCAGCTACCTGCTCGACTTGGCTAAAGTGGCTGGAAGCGACCAGGTCCACTGGAACTTGTAAAAACAGATATTTTCTGATACACTATAGCCAAGCAATACCCTGCTGTGTACGTGCAGCCTTTTATTTTGAACCAACACCTTTATATAGGGAGTTCGGAGCCGACGGCTGATGTCAATGCCCCGGATCGGGGACTGACGGATTCTGCCGGTAGGACACCCACCTGCAGATTGCAGACTCAAAATACGGCATTTACGGCATGGTGGGGCTTATAAAAAATCGGCCGCCGAGGGAAACTTGGCGGTCTCTTTTTATCGAAATTACCGGGGCGGATAAAAATGGATTCATTATTTGGGAGCAGAGAAGAAGACCGGCGCCGGTATCAGCCGCTGGCAGAGCGGATGCGTCCGGCGTCTCTGGATGAAATTACAGGGCAGGAACAGGCTGTGGGACCCGGCACATTTCTCCGAAGTATGATTGAAAGGGACAGTATTCCCTCCCTTTTGCTTTTTGGGCCTCCCGGATGCGGGAAGACAACGATAGCCACTGTGATTGCCCATGTGACAAAGAGTATTTTCGTCACTTTGAATGCCACGGAAAACGGAACAAAGGAAATCCGGAAAGCCGCAGAAGATGCCCGCCGCAATTTAGATTATTACGGGAAACGGACTCTTGTTTTTATTGACGAAATACACCGTTTTAATAAAGGGCAGCAGGATATTTTTCTGCCTTATGTGGAAAACGGGACCTTTGTGCTGATCGGCGCCACTACGGAAAATCCTTATTTTGAGGTGAATCCGCCTCTTCTTTCACGGCTCCGGCTGATCCGGCTGATGCCGCTTACAGAAGTTTCCCTGCTGAAAATTCTCCGGCGGGCCCTGACAGACAATGAACGGGGGCTTGGGCATTTTCATTATCAGGCAGAAGACAGTGTTCTGACATATATAGCGGCCTGTTCGGGCGGAGACAGCCGTATTTCTCTGAATATTCTGGAGCAGGCGGCCTCTCTTCTGCCGGAAGGGGGCATGCTGACAAAAGAGGAGGTCCGTCAGACTGCGGGAGATCCGGTGCTGCGGTATGATAAGCAGCGTGATTTTCATTATGATATTACATCCGCTTTTATTAAGAGCATGCGCGGGAGTGATCCTGACGGAGCACTCCATTATCTGGCCCGGATGATTGAGGGCGGAGAGCCGCCTTCTTTTATTGCCCGGCGTATTATGATCTGTGCGGCAGAAGATGTGGGACTGGCGGATCCGCAGGCTCTTTCTGTAGCAGTGGCGGCAGCCCAGGCGGCAGAAATGATAGGATTTCCCGAGGGACGTATCCCGCTGGCGGAAGCAGTTCTGTATATCTGCCTGGCAGATAAAAGCAACAGTTCTATCCGCGGGATTGATGCAGCGCAGAAAGAAGTGCGGAGCCGTGCGGACTGGAGCATTCCCGATACACTGCGGGATGCCCACTATCAGGGGGCTTCCCGCATGGGAATCGGCATTGGATACCGTTATCCCCATGATTACGGCGGATGGGTGCCGCAGCAATATCTGCCTGATGAGCTGAAAGACCGTATTTATTACCGGCCGGGGGCCGGAGAAAAGGGAAAGGGGCTTCTCCGTCAGTGGATGGAAAGGCGCAGTCCCCGGCAGAAGGGAGACAGAGTAATCGATGAATAAGAGGAATACCCGGGGGAAAAGGAAACCGGACCGTACAGCGCTGGTGTGTGAGCTTTCAGGACTGGCGCTTTTCCTGACGGGCCTTTTCGTCTGCATCAGCCTGGGCGGTCAGGATGCGGGCATTCTCGGGGAGTGGATCCGTCAGTTTTTCGGCTTCCTTTTCGGTATGGGAGCCTTTGTGCCCGCACTGTTTCTGACAGCTGCAGGCATAGGTCCCCTGTCCGGGGGAAAGCCCATAGGACTGCACCGCCGTTTCTGGCTGGCAGTCATACTCTATTTTCTCTTTCTGAGCAGCATTCACCAGATTTACGTGCCGGAAGGAAGAGAACTGATGACAGATCAGATAATCCGGTACGGGGGAATTCTGGGGGGCATTGCCGTTATGGGGCTCCGCACGCTGGTGGGATCATGGGGCACCGCCGTTTTCCTGGCCGGCGCCGTTCTGGCGGATGTTATTCTGCTGACACACTGGTCTCTGTCCGGAGGACTGCAGCATTTAGAGAAAAAAAGTGAAAAACCGATCGGACAGGTGCAGCAGTTTTTTAAAGAAACAGCGGTGCCTGCCATTAAAAACGGTGTGTCCGGAGGATTTCATAAAGATGACGGGGACGGGCATTTCTTTGATATCAAAGAAAAAACTTCCCGTGAAGAATTCCAGTCTGCCGAAGAGGAAGGGACTGCTTCCGTCCCGGCAGTTCATGGCACAGGGGAGGAGACGGCGCCGGAGGATGATCAAAGTCAGCAGCCCCGTTCATGGACAGAAGCGGATCAAAAACCGGATATTCAGGGTTCTCCTTCTCCTTCAGGCACGGGACACTCGTACCGGTTTCCGCCGCTGTCCCTGCTGAAGTCCGGCGGCGGAAAGCATCATTCAGGAAGGGCTGAAGTGGAGGAAAAAGCCAAAACACTGGAAAACACACTGCAGAGTTTTGGGATCCATGCCCGGATATCCGATGTGAGCATAGGTCCTGCCGTTACCCGGTATGAGCTGGAACCGGCGCCTGGCGTTAAGGTCAGCCGCATTGTCAATCTGTCGGATGATATTGCACTGCAGCTGGCTGCTACCGATATACGCATGGAAGCGCCTATTCCCGGGAAATCAGCCGTGGGCATTGAGGTGCCGAACCAGACCGTATCTGCCGTATCCTTGAGAGAAGTTCTGGAGAGCAGTGAATTCAGACATGGATCAGGAGGTATTACGGTAGGCCTCGGCAAGGATATTTCAGGAAAAACGGTGATTACCGATTTAACAAAAATGCCCCATCTTCTGATTGCAGGATCGACGGGAAGCGGGAAAAGCGTATGTATTAATACACTCATTACAAGTATCCTTTTTCATGCAGATCCCTCAGATGTGAAGATGATTCTCATTGATCCGAAGGTGGTGGAGCTGTCAGTTTACAATGGAATTCCCCATCTGCTGGTGCCTGTTGTGACAGCGCCCAAAAAAGCAGCCGGCGTTCTTCATTGGGCTGTAAAAGAAATGGAAGGCCGATATAAATCTTTTGCCGATGCCAAAGTCCGTGACATCCGCGGATTCAATCAGGCATGCCCTGACCGTAAAATGCCTTTTATTGTCATTATTATTGACGAACTGGCCGATCTCATGATGGTGGCCCCTGATGACGTGGAGGATGCCATATGCCGTCTGGCCCAGATGGCACGGGCAGCCGGCATTCATCTGGTTCTGGCCACACAGCGTCCTTCTGTGGATGTCATTACGGGCATTATTAAAGCCAATATACCCAGCCGGATTTCTTTTGCGGTATCTTCCCAGGTGGATTCCCGCACGATTCTTGATATGGCGGGGGCTGAAAAACTGATAGGCAAAGGAGATATGCTTTTCTATCCGATCGGCGCCGCGAAGCCGCGCCGTGTGCAGGGCGCTTTTATTTCTGATGCAGAGGTGGAGGCTGTCACCGGATATATCAAAAAGCAGGGAGAAGCCGATTACGAAGAAATTGATTTTTCCGTCCCTGAACAATCATCTAAATCACTGCCGGAAGGGCAGGAGGACAGCCTTCTGGAGGAAGCGGTTCTCTGGATCATGAATACGCAAAAAGCGTCTGTTTCCATGCTGCAGCGCCGTTTTCGCATCGGATATACGAGGGCCGGGCGGCTTATGGATACCATGGAGACAATGGGAATTGTAGGCCCTGCAGAAGGGGCCAAGCCCAGAGAGATACGGATGACAAAAGAACAGGTTCAAAATACTTATTTTCATAAAGAGGGAACACCATGACACAAGAGACAGCAGGAGCGCTGCTGCGGGACAAGCGTGTGAAGGCAGGCCTTTCGGCAGAGGATATTTCCAAGGGAACTTATATTAGAAAAACTTATATTGATGCCATTGAAGACAGCCGTTATGACATTCTGCCGGACCCGGTCTATGCGCGGGGACTGATCAGAAACTATGCGCTTTATATAGGCTGTGACCCGGCGGATATGATTAAACGTTTTGATCAGGAAGTGGCTGCTTCAGCCCCTCCCATACAGGTGGGGCTGAACCGGCGGGATGTACGCAGAATCCGTATGGGCATGAAATCTGGTGTGCAGGTGGTCAACGGGAAGACAGGCGGACGCAGGAGACGGCGTTCATTTGGAAGAGCAGAATGGCTGATTATCCTGTTCCTTGTCGGATCCGTTACGGTTTTCTGGATCTATATGTTCTGGATGTAAAATACAGAACATATGTGTGGTATAATACAGAAGCAAGAGGTGAGGGTATGCGGAGGACATGGCCTGTCATTCTTTTTTTGGCTCTGGTTCTGTCTGTTTTCTCAGGCGTTTTTTATATTCTGCAGAAAGAGACGGCAGACCGTCAGGAGAGGGAAGCAACAGATGCCGTTCCGGAAGAAACGCTGCTGGTCTGCTCGGATATTCCTGAAGAGCTCCTGAAGCTTATCAGTGATTCTTTTTTCAAAGAGGAAGGCATACGTCTGGATATAACAGCTGTTCCTACGGCTCAGCTGACAGAGCGGATCCGTTCGGGAGAGGCTCCTGACATTATCCTTACTTCACAGGGAATACTCCAGGATCTGAAAAGAAAACATCTGCTCCGCCCTTATCTTTCACAGGACACAGATACCGTGCTGGATGAATTCAAAGATACTGACGGAAGCTGGACCGGGATCTGGCTGGATCCGGTTGTATTTGCCGTAAACAGTGATTTTGCCGCCCAGCATCCGGAGATGAATTATACATGGGATCAGGTACTGTCCCGTCCCGATATCCGTCTTTCAATTACAGATTTTGTTGCGTCTGACATGTCGGAGGATTTTTTTCTGTCCATGGCGGAATTTTACGGCACGGATGAAACTTTCAGGAAGCTGAAGGAAGCGGCGCCCCATGTGGTGCAGTACGGCAAGTATCTGTCCACGCCTGCCAGGCTGGCAGCCATGGGAAAATGTGATATAGGAATCTCCGGACTGAATGAGGCCCGGCGCGTGATGCAGGAGAAACTGCCCATACGTATTATTTATCCGTCAGGCGGAACCTCTTATTATTTATATGGAGCTGCATTGGGACTGGGGCAAAAACATCAGGATCAATCCGAAAAGTTTATGGACTGGATCTTGTCATCGGGATATTACAGACGCCTGCTTGCGGCCAACGGCTATTATTATGAGTACACAAACGGACTGGAGGAGCATCCTGATTTCCGGGGTGCGGAAATCTATTTTTGGCCGCTGAAGAAGCAATATACAGAAGAAGGAAAAAAACTGCTTTTGAATCAATGGATCAATGAGATCCGGTTTGGGAAGGAATAAACGGGAAAGATGAAGACAAAAATCGGTTTTATCAGTTTGGGCTGTTCAAAAAATCTGGTGGATACGGAAATGATGCTGGGCCTGCTCCGGGAGGCAGGCTATGAAATGACTGATTCCCTGGAAGAAGCGGACATGATCATTGTCAATACCTGTACTTTCATTGAAGCGGCCAAGGAAGAATCGGTGAATTCTATTTTGGAAGCCGCAGAATACAAAAAAACCGGACATTGCCGCAGGCTGATTGTAGCGGGGTGCCTGTCACAGCAGTTTCAGAAGCAGCTGGCTGATGAAATTCCGGAAATTGATATTCTGGTGGGAACAAATTCATGGCAGCATATTATTGAAACAATCCGAAAGTCGGAAAAGGGAGGACAGGTACTCTGCTTTGAGGATGCGCCCTGCATGAATACGGAGCATATGCCCCGCATGGTGACAACACCGGGATATACATCCTATCTTAAAATTGCCGAGGGATGCAGCAATGGATGCACATTCTGCTATATTCCCTATGTGAGGGGCCCTATGCGGAGCCGGAGCATAGCTTCCGTGGCAGAAGAAGCCGGGCAGCTGGCGGACAGAGGAGTGAAAGAACTGAATGTAATTGCCCAGGACAGCAGCTGTTACGGAAGAGACCTCAAGGACGGCACAACCCTGGCAGGACTTCTTTCCCAGCTGGTCAGGATTGAGGGAATCCACTGGATCCGTCTTTTTTATCTTTATCCCACCTATTTTACGGATGAACTCCTTGATTTGATCTGCCATGAGAAAAAAATCTGCAAGTATGTGGATATTCCCCTGCAGCATATCAGCAATGGTGTCCTGAGAAGAATGAACCGGAAGGATACCAAGGAAAGCATACTGACTTTGCTCCGTAAAATCAGAAAAGCACCTGTTAAAATGACCATACGCACAACGCTGATGGTTGGATTTCCCGGAGAGACTGAAGAAGAATTTCAGGAATTATGCGACTTCATTAAAGAAATCCGTTTTGATGACCTGGGAGTTTTCATGTATTCTCCCCAGGAAGGAACACCGGCAGCCGTTATGGAAGGCCAGATACCGGAAGATGTGAAACAGGCCCGGTATCATGAGATTATGTCTATACAGGCAAAAATTTCAGAGGAAAATGACCAGGACTGTATCGGACAGACCGCCGAAGCGCTGGTTGAAGAGATTATGGAGGAAGAGAATGGGAAAATGCTGGCCAAGGGACGTACTTCATTCCAGGCGCCGGAAGTAGACGGAAATGTATATATCGAAAATCCAGGAGCGCTTAAGCCGGGAGATTTTACAACTGTAAGAATTACTGACGGCTATGCATATGATCTCATTGCTGAAAAAATATAAACAGAAGGTCTTATCATGATTACTGAGATTATTACGACAGGTACGGAAATTCTTCTGGGAGAAATTGATAATGAAAACAGCCGGTGGCTGTCCGAGCTGCTGAACCGATTCGGTTATACAGTGGCATGGCAGACAACCGTGGGTGACAATTTTGACCGTCTGTGCTCCTCGATGGACACAGCACTGCACAGGGCCGATCTGGTCATCACGACGGGAGGACTGGGATCAACACAGGGAGATCTGACTAAGAGTGCGGGAGCTTCCGTACTTGGAGTTCCCTACTGTCTGAACAGGGAAGAGTCGGACAGGCTCAGAGCCATGTATGAAAAAAACGGAAGGGTTTATTCACAAGCACTGGAACGGCAGGCGTGGTTTGGGGAGAATGCCCGTCTTCTTCCCAATGAGGCGGGAACAGCTTCAGGATGCATACTGGAGAAACATGGAAAGATTTTGATCCATCTCCCGGGGCCGCCTTTTGAAATGAAGCAGATGGCATCGAATCAGATGATCCCCTGCCTTATAGAAAAAAACGGACCGCAGGGCATAATTCTGTCCCGTGTCCTTTCTGTGCAGGGTCTTTCAGAATCGGAAATGGAGCGGCGGATTATGGACCGCATGCAGAAACAGTCCAATCCGACACTGGCGCTGTATGCCCGGCCAGGTTTTATAGCTCTCCGCATTACGGCCAGGGCAGAGAGTGAGGACAAAGCAGAGGAACTGATTGAGAAGGAAGAGGCTCTGATTAAAGACCGCCTTCCCCTGGGAGATTACCACATGGAGGCAGGAATCCGCGATGCGCTGACCAAGATTCTCATTGACAGGTCGCTGTCGGTCAGCGCGGCAGAATCCTGTACAGGCGGGCTGATAGGCAAGCTGATGACAGATCTGCCGGGCAGTTCTTCTTATTTTATGGGCAGTGCGGTGACCTATCAGAATTCCGCCAAGGAGAGTATTCTTGGAGTTTCTGCGGATATCATCCGTCATTTTACAGCCGTAAGCAGCGAAACCGCTGCCCAGATGGCAGAGGGCAGCCGCCGTATTTACGGAAGTGATGTAGCTGTTTCCACAACCGGCTATGCCGGCCCCGGCACCGGCGAAAGAGGAGAGGCGCCCGGACTTGTTTATATCGGGGTTTCCGGGGCTTTTGGAACAGTTGTGCATGAAGAGCGTTTTATGGGATCCAGAAAAAGTGTGCGTTATGCAGCGGCTGAAAAAGCCATGTATTGGGTATGGAGGTATATCCGTTCCCACAGTACCGAGGAGGTATGACTATGACGGAAAAGAAAGAATCAGAAAAAAATAACGGAAGTACTGAAAAGCACAGAGCGCTTGAAAATGCACTCCGTCAAATTGAAAAGGACTACGGCGCCGGCTCGATTATGCGTCTGGGAGATTTAGGAAGCAAAGCCAATATGGAAGTGATATCTACGGGATCACTGGCTTTGGATATTGCCGTTGGGATCGGCGGATATCCCAGGGGAAGGGTCATTGAAATCTATGGACCGGAGTCATCGGGCAAGACAACTCTGGCGCTGCATGCCATTGCAGAAGCGCAGAAAATCGGAGGAGTGGCGGCTTTTATTGATGCGGAGCATGCCATGGATCCCATTTATGCACGTCATCTTGGTGTAGATACGAATGAACTCCTGGTATCCCAGCCCGACTGCGGAGAACAGGCCCTGGACATCTGCGAGGCATTAGTCCGAAGCGGCGCCGTTGATATTGTTGTCATTGACTCTGTGGCGGCACTGGTGCCCCGTCAGGAAATTGAAGGAGAAATCGGTGATCAGTCCGTAGGTCTTCAGGCCCGTCTGATGAGCAAAGCCATGAGGAAACTGACGGGGATCATCAGTAAGTCCAAAACCATTGTTATCTTTATTAATCAGCTTCGTGAAAAAGTCGGCGTATTTTTTGGAAATCCCGAAACAACGACAGGAGGGCGCGCCCTGAAGTTTTACGCTTCGATCCGTATTGAAGTAAGACGGGCGGAGGCCATTAAAAACGGAACGGATACAGTGGGAAACCGGACAAGAGCAAAGGTTGTAAAAAATAAAGTTGCCCCTCCTTTTAAAGTTGCCGATTTTGATATTATGTACGGAGAAGGAATTTCTAAAGAAGGGACACTGATTGATCTGGCTTCCTCGATGGAGATTATCAAAAAAAGCGGCGCCTGGTATTCCTACAAAGGAGAGCGGATCGGACAGGGACGTGAAAATGCCAAGCAGTATCTGAAAGAACATACAGATATTGAAGATGAGATTAATCAGATTATCCGCGATACGCTGGTGGCGGAACCGGAAAAATTTGAAGAAGGCGTTATTGCAGAGGATCATGGTGAAGAATAAAACCAGTGCTTTTGACAGTGCTCTCCGGTTTCTTGGATACCGTGCATTAAGCCGGAAAGAACTGACAGAAAAGCTCTCCAGAAAAGGATATGGCAGCGAAGAAATCAAGAGTGTTCTGGAAAGGCTGGAAACGCTTCATTATGTAGATGATCATTCCCTGGCGGATGAGGTCTTTGCCTGTTATAAAAAAGCCGGAGGATACGGCAATCTTTATATTTTCCGCAAAATGAAATTACGGGGACTTTGCTGTACATCCCGCCTGTCCTATGAAGAAGAGGTTGAAAGCGCCAGCATTTTGACAGAGAAGAAACGTTCTGCCATGGAGCGCAGCGGCCGCTTTCTGCAGAAGGCAGCTTCTTTGCTGTCACGCAGGGGGTATGAGGCATCGGTCATTGCCGCTGTCCTTGAGCAGGAAAAAGAGAGACAGGAACATTTTTAGAAAACCGTTTCTTTTCTTCCTGGCTGGTATGATATTAAAAAAAAGCAGTAAAAATCGGAAGGATGTACAGACATCCTTCCGATTTTTACTGCTTTTTATGCGGTTCTTTTTTCGAAATTCCTGCCTAATTCACCGGTTGAATCAAGAGGGGGAATACGGAGAGCCAGTGCTGTTAAAGAAGCGATCAGTGCAATTCCTCCCAAGAGATAGAAGGCGGATAAGAAGGTGCCTGTATGATCTACGAGAGCTCCCATGACAGGCGGAAGAATCATAACGGCACCGGCGCCGAATGTATTTACGAAACCATTGGCAGCTCCCGGATTATCAGGAAATGACTTGGGAGCTTCTGCGAAAATAGGACCAAAAGGAAGTCCGGAAGCCATGCCTACCACAATAATGGACAAAAGAGCCTCTCCGCTGGTGGATGACAGACCTACGCCTATAAATTCCGCAGCCAGAAGAAGATGGGTCAGGCACAGGATGGCTTTGGCTGACAGCCACTTATGATCGAGAATCCATCCGCCCATAGGACGGCCCACAATACCCACAATAAAGAGAGGCTTCGGGCATGATTGTGGGTAAGTAGCCTCTGCCTCGCCCACTGTTTTTAACAATCACATATTGAAAAGCCACCCTGACTCCTGTATAGTATCAGCGACCAAACATCAACGATAAAGGAGAAT
>OLIH01000851.1_pt1 | contig 12479 bp, 7 predicted proteins | sample 1609721 | NCBI WGS metagenome assembly OLIH01 (sample SAMEA4350157, study PRJEB24818) | metagenome | biome: human; feature: gut; material: faeces | place: Denmark | collected 2013-09
TCTGACTCTTTCCCATACTTTACTTTTATAAAATTTCCCCCATGCCATGGGGATGCATCCACATGATAATATACGAATAAGACTTTCTGTATTCATTTGATCCTTAACAGAAAATCCATATAAATTCCTCACATGACTACCATATACAACCATAGAATTAAATATAACTATATCTGCATTTACTTGTATAGCCAATTTAATATTATCTACTACCATTTTCTCATTTACATAATCATCAGAATCTACAAAGCAAAGATATTCACCAGTACAAAAATCTAACCCTGCATTACGCGCTGCACTCAAACCTTTATTCCTTTGGTGAATAACTTTTATACGCTTATCTTTCTTCGCATATTCATCACATATATTTCCACAATGATCTGGCGACCCATCATCAATCAATATTATCTCGATGTTTTTATAATCTTGATTTACTAAACTATCAATACATCGATGCAAATACCTTTCAGTTTTATATACAGGAATAATAACAGATACTAAAGGCATATCTTGCATAATAATCTCCTTACACTTTACACTTCATACCTTTTCTGCGAAATACTTGCTGTACCACCGGATCATATCTCCATAACGCCCCTCCATGCGTGCCGTCCGGGCCGCCTGATGGAGGTTTTTCTTTCCTTTAGGCAGAACTACGGGCACATTTTTCCATGGTGTCTGCCCCTGCAGCGCCGCATATTCCTGTACAACAGGCCATTTCTGCACCCAGCTGTGCCATGGCTTGGCATGTCCCGCAAAATGGATAATGACCTGTTTTTCATAAGGCTCATTAATAGGCTGTTTTTTAAAAATAGACTGCCGGTCCAGATTATATAAATAGTTATATTTTTTAGGAAGGAAAAGAACTTTCCCGTCCAGAAGCACATTCTGAATATCCTGATCATGGTGGGACAGCCTTGTCCCCACTTTTGCCACATTCTGCTGTGCCATCAATACAACAGAGTCAAACAACTGATCCTGTTTCCATTGCTTCACATTAATCAGCATCATTCCCGCGTTAAAATAGCGCCCTGTATGAACCCGCTGTATCTGGAGCACTTCCAGACGGTCTGACACCACAGCCGCCGCGTAACCATCCAGATCTGCATCAGCCAGTCCTTTCAGAGAACCGCGGCACATCATATCCCCGTCCAGATAAAGCACCCTGTCAGTAATCCCCTCCATCGCCGGAGGAATCAAAAACCGGTAAAAGAATGCGGCTACCCGGTCCGACAAAAGAAGTGTTTCAAAAGCACTGTCATCAACAATATGCACATATATTCTGGACTGGATCTCTGAAGACACCATCTCCAGATTTTCTTTTTCTTTTTTTGATAATTCATTGACAAAGAAATGAAATGCCATAGGAAGATCCGAGTTATACCGGACTGCCGACATCATAACCACCCCCATATGGGGGATATAATCAGCTGTCCCTGTCATTGCAATATGAAATACATTTCCCGGAATATCCTGATGACCGAGAATATGAACTTCTTTGACTGCATGTGTTAATACATTGTCCATAGCATCCTCTTTTCACAGAAACAGACCCTAATTCTCATTTTTATATCATCATATCACACTTCTACCGGTCCAGTCTCTATAGAGAACAAAGAAATGCAAGAATTTCCGGCACCTCCTTATTACGGTGCAGCATATCAATCCGTTTCGGATGATTATATTCTCTTTCTGGAATACAACAATCCTTCCGAAGGTATAGAATAACCGGAATATAATTTTCTCCTATAAAAATAGAATCTCTGTTTCTCTCAATAAAGAATCACTGCTGTTTCCACTGAAACGGCAGTGATTGCGGAAGAACTATTTTGAAAAATCAGGATCCTCAGAAATATGTCTTTTCCCTGCCAGTGTCATAGCCTGATCAGCCGTAACAGCATAGACAGGAGAAGAAAAATCATAAGAAGCCTGATAAAAATTCGTCTGTGCCCCCAAAATGCCGGACAGCGTATCAAAAATCAGATCATTGGTAAATACCCTGTGCTCATGACTCTTCAGCGTTTCCATCAGCCCCGGGTGGGATAACTGGTAATCGGGAGACAGATACACAAAGAACGGAATATGAACCATGTCAAAGAAAAACGGCGATGCTGTATGATAATGCTTCATATTTTCGCCATGATCAGAAAAATAAGTCATTGACTGTAAATTCATATTCTCTCTGGCATAGTTGAAAATATCCTTCAATACCTGGTCAGTGTAGGCAATTGTCAGATCATAATCATAATAAGGATCCTCTGAAGAAATGCCCAGCCTGTCTCTTTCTGCAAGAGGAACACGGGAAAGATACGTATAATGACTGCCCGCAATATTAATAAAAATGACTCTTTTTTTCGAAGGGGGCAGTTTTTTTATTACCTCCAGCGCATACCCGTCTGGATTCTGCTCCCAGTAAGAATGATCAGAACGTTCCGCGATCATCGTCACAGCGGCTGTAGAAAGAGAACTTCTGTTTTTAAAGGAGATCCAGTCCGTTTCATACCCCGCTGCCCGGACGGCATCCACCAGACTGACCACATGTTCCAGCGACATGTCCCCGTACTGGTTGGCGCTGGTGAGGGCATAGCTCAGTGACATCAATGTATTGGGGAAACTGGAATAAGCCTTATATCCCATGGCAAAATCAGGAGTGCCGGCCATGGAAGAAAGCCAGGGCGTTGTCTGATAAGGATAATCTCCCGTGAAAGCCTTCATATGGTCACGGTCTGCGCTTTCCCCGATCACCACAATATGAGTTCCCTCTCCGCCGTTGTCCGGAATCAGAAGATGCATATTTTTCACATTTCTGTCCAGATTTTGATCCAGCTGCTGCAGCATTTGAAACTCACTGCCCCGGCTGTTGAGTGATTTATAGACGCTGTAGGGAAAAACATGAAGCATCATGCGGATAAAACCGCCCGTAAAGAGGATAGAAAGGAAAACCAGCAGAATCCGGAACCGCATTGAATTTCCCCGGAAAATCAGGACCTCGCCCGCTGCTGATTTCATAACCCGCCGCACTCCCAAAATGCACGCGGCAAAAACAGCCGCCGTGAGCAGACCGGCGCCTGCCGCCATGCCCGGTGATCCGACCGTCTGGATAAAAGCTTCCACCTCCGTCACATGGGTAGATAAGACCGCCATCATGGCAAACATGTCCATTTCTCCGCCGAAAAGGAAATAATACCCCAGATAAATCAGAGGAATAATGACCATCAGTGCCGCGGCAGTCCCTTGAATCACCATCCACAGCGTCCGGCCCCGCTTGATACGGGCTGTCCATGCCATTGAAATATAAGGCAGTGAAAAAAGGAGGGCGCTGACCATGTAATAATCACCGAGATGTTTTTTCTCCGGCAGTCCGGCAAAAGCATAAGCAAAAGTAAAAACAGCAGTCCAGAGAAGAGGAATCCCCAGCGCCCACAGCGCATATTTTTTCAAAAACGATTTTTTAAACAGACTGAATAATCCTGTAAAAACGACCCAAGTCACTCCTGCGGCCGTCAGCAGACGGGGAGACAGAAAACTCTGCAGAGTAGGAAAATCACCGCCCATTTTCAGCACCGCCATCATAACGGCAGTAACCCCTGCCGTCCACGACAGACCGGCGAGCAGTACCTGTTTCATAAAAGTCCTCTTTTCTTGATATATGATGTCTATTTTATGATCATTTCACCTGCTTATTATATCATTTTGCACGGAAAACATCATAAAAATAAGTCCCGTAAAATTCAGTGATACAGATATTTTCCCCGATATACGGGATATCCTTCTTACGGCATGTTATTCAAAAATCCCGGCAGAACCGGACTGGTTCATCCGATTCTGCCGGGCAGACTGAATCCTGGCTTTTCCGTTTTAAGAATGAAGTGCCGGATCCTCCGAAATGGCTCTTCTGCCGTGAAGCGTTCTGGCTTCCTCCAGCGGCAGAGAATAATCAGGACTGCTCAAATCATACCGGGAAGCATAATAATTGCTCTGTCCCCAGATCAGGCCTGAGACCGTATCAAACATCAGATCATTGGTAAAATAAGCATTTTCATGATTTTTCAGCATATCCGCGTTTTCAGGATAAGCAGCTCTGTATGCGGGAGACAAATAAATCCACAGAGGAATACGCACCATATCAAAGAGGAACCGGCTGGTCCCGTGTCCGTAACGCATATCTTCCCCATGGTCAGGCGCATAAACCATCACCTGCAGATTCATATTCTGACGGGCATACTCAAATATTTCATGAAGAATCTGATCCGTATAAGCCACCGTACGGTCATAATCCGTCCCGTTCTCTCCTCCTTCTGACTGCCCCTGATACATAAAATCATCGGGAACACGGTTGGTATACTGCACATGGCTGCCCATAATATGGATAACTACGAAATTAGCGCCTTCCGCAGGAATCTGTTTCAGAAAAGGCATAATATTTTCATCATACTCGGGTGCATTTTTCGTCCAATACACCTGCTGTGCACGCTGTGCAATCACCGATACAGGCGTGTTCCCTGTGGCAGACCGGCTGTGGTTGCCGATCCAGTAAGTCCGGTATCCCTTCATGCGGGCAATATCCATAATAGAGACAGAATCAGCCAGATCCTGTCCGTTATACTGATTGCTGCTGGTCAGATACATGGAAAGAGAAGGAATCGTCTGCGGGAAATTGGAATAAGCACGGGAAAACAGAAAATATCCTGGCTGTGAAACAGTGGATGTCATCCATGGCGTTGTATCTGAAGGATAGGACGGTGTGAAAGCCTTCATATGATCCCGTGTTTCACTTTCTCCCACCACAAGAATCACTGTTCCCTTGGCTGGAGACGAAGAAACAAGCCGTATATTTTCTGCGTTGCGGTCATACTGCTGTTGAAAACGGTGAATATCCGTCAGATAGGAACGGGCATCGGCAATCTGCTGGAAAGGAAATGCTGTTCCCATATAATGAATCATTCCCCATACCGTTAATATCGAAAGAAAAACGAAAAAATACCTATGACCGGTCTTCCGTTCAGTCAATACTGCATTCTGACTCCGCCGTCCGGCCATCCATACATGAACACCGATATAAGCCAGACACCCGGCCGCTGCGCCTGCAAACAGGCCCCACCCCGTCTGATGTGAAATAAATTCGGACGCTTCTTCCGGATTCGTTGTCAAAACCGCCATCATTGTATCTGAGTCAAGACGGGCGCCATACAAAATATAATGTGCCATATATAAAACAGGAAACAGAGAAAAAACCGTCACGGCCAGCCCGTAAACAACAGCCCAGGCCCTCCCGGCATGTATTTTCTCAATCCATGCCAAAACCAATCCCATACCCAGCATGAGAAAAAAAGCAGCATAAAGCTCAGGCCGCATCCGCTGAAAAGGAATCTCGGTGGATGTGGCGCCCCAGACATAAGGATATATGCCCAAATACAGAAAAAAGGGAACCCATGCAGGCTGCCAGAACTTTGAACACAGCGTATGGCCCGCACCGGTCTGCGCAGAAACAAGAATAACCGTCATGATCAGGAGATCTCTCACTGCAATCCATCTCATAAGATCCGTATGAAGAAAGTACAGATAAAGAGTAAACCCTATCATAAACAACAACGCATCACGCCATGCCTTCAAACAAAACGCAGAACTGCAGATATCCCGGATCCGGGGAAAATTCATCTATGTCATTCCTTTCAAAACGCCCCATAAAATTGGACTGTATGGCGTTATATACAAATATTCATAAAACCACCAATACTATTATATCCTTTTCGGACAATAAGCTGCTTTGGCTGCTCCATAAAATACCCGCAGTCTTCCGTTAAAACCAAATATGGAAAAATAGCGGGAATCCCCCTGTGAAAACTTTCACAGGGGGATTCCCGCTATAAAGTAATTATTGTATATTAAAAATTATGAGAATACCCAATTCTGAAATTGAAAGGCAATTCATAATATTCATAAATATTGACCGGATTTTTCCGGTTCAATATATTATAGAATCCTGCGCTGATGCTGTCCTGGGGCGTCACCTGGCACCGTGCGGTAAAATTGATATCATACCGGTTGTCGATCCGGTGATCCTCTCCTGCGGAAGATGCAGATTTTCCAGTTCTTGTATAATTCGACATGGGCTGCTCTGCTAAAGCCAGCAAGTCCAGATCGGCCGTCCATTTTCCTTTATGATAATTCAGCCCCGCTGTATATTGCTGTTTGGCAGTTTCCTGGCTCCATGAACTTCCGTCCTCTTTACTTTTCGGATCGGCCCATGTAGCGGATACATTCCATGACCATGCATCATTGATACGGCGCCCATATACTGCTTCAATGCCTGTATTTTTAAACCGGTCCGCATTAATCTGAATATAGGTATTTGGATCCCCGTCAGCAATCACAGTATCTTCTTTGACCCATTTAAACATATTTTTCACATTCATGTGAAATACGGCCAATTTAAGAGACTGCATACCGTCATCATATTTCATTCCCGTCTCATAATTCCAGGATTTTTCCGGATTCAACTTAACAGCATGCGAGACTCTAGTCCCATAAAAAGGAGATCCTGTATCAGGCATTTGAAATGCTTTCCCAACATTGATATACCACGATAAATTATCTCTGATTTTATACAAAGTCTGAATTTGCGGAAGAGAAATACGCTGCGATGCATCATACGTATTCTTTTCCACAAAATTGGCCCTTGCGCCAAGAATGGTGCTGAAACGCTGATTCCAATTTTTAGTATATGACAAATAAGGCGCATAACTGTTCCGGGAAAAACTGCCTGTATGATCTCCGCTGTTTTGTCTGAAATACTCCTTCCCCATGGTAAAACCGCCGATTAAAACATCATTTCCCGCACCGACATTCCACTCTTTCTGTGTATCCCATGTATAAGAGTGTTCATCCGTACTGCTGTCAGAACCTCCATGGGCTCTGAATTTATCCGCTGTATAAGAAACTGCAGAACGGAGGCCGCTCTGATTCCGGTAAATCAAACTTCCGGTCTGCTGATCATCCTTATAAAAATAATTTTTAGAAAGCTTGGTCCACCCTCCTGTTGTTCCATCATATTTGTACGCTTTGAAATGACTGTTCAACTGGCTGTAAGCATAATTCAGCGTAAGCTCATCTGTAAGGCGGTAACTCATAAAAGCAGAATCCCGTGTTTCCTTATCTTTATATTTCCTGTCTGTACTTTGCGAGAACAATTTATTCATATAAGGAAAACTATCCATATATTCTTTCCGGACGCCAAGCACCAACCGGTCAGTGGTAATCCCCGCCTCATAATGGCTGTTATAATTCCCCAATTCTCCGCTGATACTGGCTGACGGTTTCCCTGACTGCGTGGTTTTTGTAATAATATTAATCACGCCGCCGATAGCCTGTGTCCCATACATAACGGCATTAGATCCCCTTACAATCTCAATATGATCCACCGCCGATACAGGAATGGCTGAAATAATCGAATTATAATTCTTTAAATTCACCGGCATGCCGTTGACGAGAACCAGCGTGCCCTTATCAAATCCCCTTAAATTGATGCGGGCATACATCCCGCCATAACCCTCTCCTCCGGTTGCATAGGCATAGGCGGATGCTCCCGGTGTATGCTCAATCGCCTCAAAAACAGTATTATATCCTTTTTCCTTTAACTCTTTTTGCGTAATCACAGTAGTAGATGCCGGTGTGTCCAGATCTGCCTTTTCATACCTTGTTGCTGTGACCACCATTTGCTGAAGACTGTATTCTGCCGGCTCCTCCGCCAGAGCAGTGAATCCTCCCAGTGCAGTACAGACTATGATACCGCAGATTATATTTTTGACTTCATGATTCTGTTTCCCTGTTTTTCCCATATAAAAACTCCTCATCCTCTCACTATAAACCATACATATAAGTACGCACTTTCCCTGATATTACGTACTTGTCCCCATCATAAAGAATGTCCTCACCTCCCTTCCTCTTTCTCATACACCTGAAACTGCGCCGGATATACATCACGCACAATATCTTCTGCGGCTTTAACAATATACTGGGACAGCGCCAGGATATGGGCGCCAGGAATCAGAAAAACCTGTTTATTCTGTACGGCTGATGTACTTTGATAAGCCGGCTGATCCAGAATCTCCTGCACTTTCTCCCGGGCATCATGCTTTCCGTCATAATTCCAATTCTCCACAATAATTACATCCGGATTCAACTGGATAGCGGTCTCTTCAGAAAGAGGTGCCGCCTGTGTCAGATGGAGCGAATCAGTGACATCACGGACCCCTGCATAACGGCAGATATCCTGAAAAGAAGACTGCCCCATGGCATAAATCCCGCTGCCCGTATAATAAAGAACTGTCTTCCGCCGCGCCTCCGGAATATTTCCCGTGGCTTTTGCCAGAGCGTCCAGCTGTGACTGCATGCGGTCTGCCATTTTATCTGCTTTTCTCTCTTCCCCCGTAATCTTCCCCAGACTCCGTATCACCGCTTCAATATCTGCCGTGCTTTGAGGAGTTTTATAAACATAAACCGGCAGTCCCAGATCCTTCAGGGACTGCACCATACCCTTGTCCATGAAATCCGACACCAGAACCAGATCAGGCCGGATCGCTGCCAGCTTTTCAGCATCACTCCCGCTGACACGTCCCTGGATATCCTGCACCTGCCCCGCAATATTGGAAACCCCCGGATCATCTGCCAGCCGGCTCAGGGCCGCAATACGGTTATGCGGCACCAAAGCCGTCAGAATTTCGTCGGTACTGATTGTCAGTGAGACAATTTTCTGGGGTTTTCCCTGCAGAGTGAGGACACTGCCCGATGCATCAGTGACCTCATAAGTACCGCTCCGGCTTTCCCCGCCTGACTGTCCGGCCTTTCCGCATCCCCATGCCGGAAGTATAAGAGCTGCCATAATCAGCGCCAGAATCCAATACAAGAACACCCTGTTTTTTCCCATTTTCCCCATGGTCTTCTCCTCCGTCCCCAGCGGGCTGAAACTTATCCTAAATGCATAGAATTTTAATTTTTATTATTTAGTATAATTCTATTTCTTTTCAAAAGTCAAACAGAATCAACATAGTATAGAAAAGCGGTATTGATATATTCTATAATCATTCATCCCATACTAATGCATTTCAAAAAGGCATAGCATCGCAAATATTTTTGATATTCATCTGTCCCCAAAACCCTATCTTAGCCGTTTCTGCGTATGATTCTCTTTCATTTCCCTATTTATGCCGTATTCCTGATGATAAAATATCCTTTTTACGGAAATGACTATGTTTTTTCTGCATAATACGCATATATGACTTATATTGACAATCATATGCCTTTCATTCATAATGATCTGAATCTCTATATTTTTAAGAAAGGAGGCCTTCCAGGTGCATAAATTTCTATCCTACTCTTTTGTCGCCATCGGTCTCATGCTGTTCAAATTGTTTTTCGGTGCGGGAAACCTTATTTTTCCCGTATTTTTAGGCCAGAATGCCGGATGGAATGTGCCCTGGGCCACCATTGGATTCTTGATTACCGGAGTGGGGCTTCCTCTTCTGGGAATTGTCGCCATGTGCTATTCGGGCAGCCGTAATCTTCAGGAACTGGCAGGACGTGTGCATCCTTTATATGGTCTGATTTTCACCGTTGCCCTGTATTTAACCATAGGCCCTTGCTTTGCCATTCCCCGTACAGGTACAGTAACCTATGAAATGGCTATCGTCCCTTTCATCAGCCCCGCCATGCACGATACAGTCCTATACGGATTCGCCTTTATTTATTTTGCCATATGCTGGTGGTTTTCCATGACGCCTTCCAAACTGGTCTACCGAATTGGAAAAATTGCCACCCCTGCTTTTCTCTTTTTTCTGGCTATTTTGATCATCCGCTCACTTCTTCTGCCGATGGGCGACTGGCAGGCCCCGGGCTCTGCCTATGCCACACCTACCCTGGCATTATTTCAGGGCGTGCTGGACGGCTATAATACACTGGATGCCCTGGCTTCCCTTGTCTTCGGAATTCTGGTCGTGCAGGCTGTCCGCCAATACGGCGCCAGCACAGAAACAGACATTGCCCTGGCAACGCTCCGGTCAGGCCTGGTGGCCTCCTTCTGGATGGCTGTCATCTATATTTTTCTCTGCAATATCGGCGCCTCATCTGTCTCCGTCATCGGCATTCAGGAAAACGGCGCGCCCGTACTTGCCAAGGCCGCCTATTTCTACTTCGGACAGTTTGGTTCCCTGCTGCTGGCAGCCATCGTATTTCTGGCATGCATTACAACCAGCATCGGACTGGTCTCTTCCTGCGCCGCCTACTTTTCCGAACTCCTTCCGGGAATTTCCCATACCATGTGGGTAACCGTCTTCTCCGTTGTCTCATTCCTGGTTGCCCTTTTCGGACTGACTACGATTATTGTCGCCGCCATTCCCGTGCTGATGTTCCTTTATCCTCTGACAGTGGCCCTGATTCTTCTCACCTTTTTGGACCATCTCTTCCACAGCCGGCGTCTGGTATACGGAATAACAACATTATTCACTTTCATTCCTGCCCTGTATGACGGCCTTCATACAGCTAAAATGGATTTGGGGCCCATTGACCTGTGGATGAAATCAATTCCCCTGAACCAGTTTGGACTGACGTGGATTCCCTTCTTTGCCGCCGGTTTCATCATAAGCTGTATACTGGCCGCCTGTATCCCGGACCGTATCCGGGAAGACGGACAGAAAGAAATTTGATATAATAAAAGAAAAAGACGTCTCCTGATTGACTGGGGGGACGTTTTTATTTCACCGGGAGGTCTTTTATGAATACATTGAATCATGCATCCCTTTTCCGTTCACCCCTTCGTGCGTGGACAGCAGCTGCCCTGATGGCGGCCGCCGTCGTTTTCCTGTCCCCCCTGTTTTCCGTTCCTCTGGGAGTTTCCCGTGCATTCCCCCTGCAGCATATGATGAATATCTTCCTCTCCGTACTGCTGGGAACGAGATATTCCGTAGGCGCCGCCTTCACGTCATCTCTTCTCCGCAACCTCACGGGCAGCGGAACCATTCTTGCCTTTCCCGGGTCCATGATCGGTGCTTTCCTCTCTGGAATCCTCTATAAACACACCCGCAGCATCTGGGCCGCGGCGGCCGGTGAATTCGTAGGAACCTCCCTGATCGGCGGACTGGTATCCTACCCCATTGCCTCCTGGGTTCTGAACTCCTCTGCCGGCGCTTTTTTCTATGTATCGGTCTTCTCCGTATCCTGCGGCGCCGGCACAGTGATCGCTGTCTTTCTGCTGAAAACAGTGCCGGCTCTGTCCCGGCTCTTTCAGCATGAATCCCGCTGATCCGGAAACATATCCGCCGGACAGAGAAACGGCGGAAGTCCCTCCTGAATCATTTCCGGGGGGATTTTTACATTCCGGAAAGCAAAAACGCCGTGCAAATAATTCAAACATTGATTCCATTTCTGTTTTCATTTACTGATTTTGGTCATAATCCTTGCTATAATTGACTTCATCCTTCGTAATGCGCTATAATGAATCGTAATTTTGTTATAAAAAATTAATCAAATGTATGAAAAAATCTTCTCTAAATGAGAATGCATAAAAACATACGTTCTGCCAGAAAGGAAGATATTAATACCCATGAAGCATCTATATAAAAAAATGCTCCTCGCCGCTTTTCTGTCCGGAGCTGCCGTGACAGTCTCTGCCGCCAATCCCTTCACTGATGTGTCCAGCAGCGACTGGGCTTACCAGTCCGTGTCCCGGTTATCCCAGGAAGGCGTTGTAGAAGGTTATCCTGACGGAACCTTTAAAGGACAGCAGAACATCACCCGTTATGAGATGGCCCAGATCATCGCCCGCCTCATGGCCCGTGAAGATCAGCTGAACAGTGAACAGAAAGCCCAGGTCGAACAGCTGGCATCCGCTTATGCTGATGAACTGAAACAGCTCGGCGTCCGTGTGTCCGCCCTGGAGAACAAAGTAGGGAATACACGGATTATCGGCGAATTACGCGTCCATTACATGGACCGCTACGACGATATCCGGAAATCCAGCTCCAGCAAAGACGATGAATACGGCGCCCGTCTCCGGATCAACACCATCTCTGAGGTGAACGACAACATGCATATTGTCGCCCAGTTCCAGACTCTCATGGGCATGGCCGGAAAATCTCTCACCGGAGTCAATGGAGAACAGGACAGCCAGACCACATTAAACCGTCTCTTCGCCTACTACACCCCCCGTGCAAAAGTCGCGGCGGTATTGGGCCAGTTCCCTGTCAAAATGGGCGTCACCGGTTATACCTATGACGGCGGCTTCAAAGGCGTGGGCCTGCAGATCGGAACCCAGCCGCGGGAAGACGGACTTCCTGTAGACGGCGGCCGTTTCCTTCTGGCTTACGGACGTGCTGTGGATATCAACCCGAATTACACAGGAGCCATGATGCATGGAATCCCTCTTACTGTCAGCACTTCCGCAGGTAACTTCCCTTATACCTATTATCCCATGGATAATGTAAAGC
>OLIH01000855.1_pt1 | contig 12426 bp, 13 predicted proteins | sample 1609721 | NCBI WGS metagenome assembly OLIH01 (sample SAMEA4350157, study PRJEB24818) | metagenome | biome: human; feature: gut; material: faeces | place: Denmark | collected 2013-09
AAAGAAGAAGAAGGAAGAAGAGAGAGAGGAAGGGAGAGGGGGAGAGGAGAGGGGGAGAAGAGAAAGGGAGAGAGAGAGGAGAAGAGGGAGAGGAAGGGGAAGGGAGGGGAAGAAGAGGAGAGGGAGAGGAGGGCCGAAGAAAGAAGAAAGGGGGGGAAAAGGAAAAAGAAGAGGAGAGAGGAAAAAGGGAAGGGAGGGAGAGGAGAGGAGGAAAAAAAAGAAAAGGAAGATGACCCCCCATCAATATGTGAATGAGAAGTGGGAATGGGGATTGATTCCTTTTGTTCAGGCCATGTTTCTGTCCAGATATGGGAGAGGTATTTTTGATGAATCCCCGCCGTTTTTCTGGAAATAGAAAGACATCCGACAGCTGCGGCCGGAGGAGGAAGGTACATGCTGATACTGATTACATATGATGTGAATACGGAAACCGCTGCAGGCAGGAACAGGCTGAGAAAGGTTGCAAAGCAATGCGTTAATTACGGCACCCGCGTCCAGAATTCTGTATTTGAATGTATTTTGGATAATACCCAGCTGATAAAGCTAAAAGCCATACTGACAGATATCATTGATGAGCAGACGGACAGCCTTAGATTTTACAACCTGGGAAATAAACACACTACAAAGGTTGAACATGTTGGGGTGAGTAAAGGGATTAAAGTGGAAGAGCCGCTGATATTCTGACCTGGCTGCGGGCGGTAAGGAGGTTTCAAATAGTTTGGTGCGAACCAGAAGCAAACATGAATTTACGGGGGGATTCGCACCGGAAAAACTGCACAATGAGAACGGTTTTGGATGTGTGCAGGGTAGGTTGGCGGTGATTTGAGGGGGTATGATGTGATTTGATTGTGGAAATGTGATGAAGAATTGTTGGTTTTTTTGTGTAGTATTGCTGTCTCCGTCCTCGCGGGCGGAGTGGGTTGAAATAGGAAGTGGCGGACCAGCTGAATGATATGGTGCAGTCTCCGTCCTCGCGGGCGGAGTGGGTTGAAATCACAGCTCCTTGACCTTTGGCATCTGAACATTGGTCTCCGTCCTCGCGGGCGGAGTGGGTTGAAATTCTGCTGATGGGATTGTTTACCAGGGCATCAATGTCTCCGTCCTCGCGGGCGGAGTGGGTTGAAATACATATAATTCGCCTTTGATTTCAATGACTGTCATGTCTCCGTCCTCGCGGGCGGAGTGGGTTGAAATTCGCTTCAGGGCCTTTTCCATCCTTTCAACCACCTGTCTCCGTCCTCGCGGGCGGAGTGGGTTGAAATCCTAAACCAGTAATGCATCATTATCTTTGTTTCGTCTCCGTCCTCGCGGGCGGAGTGGGTTGAAATCGGGTGTAACGGCTACAGATGTTACGGTTGGCGCGGTCTCCGTCCTCGCGGGCGGAGTGGGTTGAAATTTCGGTTAAGCGCCGTAATTGTTCCAGCTGTAAGTCTCCGTCCTCGCGGGCGGAGTGGGTTGAAATCTGTTTGACATAATTGCGTTTGGGCTTGCGTCAGTGTCTCCGTCCTCGCGGGCGGAGTGGGTTGAAATCAGGTTGACCCCATAGCTGTCATATCATCATATAGTCTCCGTCCTCGCGGGCGGAGTGGGTTGAAATTATTAGTGTTGGCAATAGTGACCCTGTAGTCCAGTCTCCGTCCTCGCGGGCGGAGTGGGTTGAAATATCGGTTCCGTTACGCAACTGGTCCTCAATCTTGTCTCCGTCCTCGCGGGCGGAGTGGGTTGAAATTTGACGATTTTTACCATGATTGTTGGTTTTTATTGTCTCCGTCCTCGCGGGCGGAGTGGGTTGAAATCCATCCGTCCATGGATACAAGGGCAACAACAAAGTCTCCGTCCTCGCGGGCGGAGTGGGTTGAAATTATGCGCTTCCGCCCTTCTTGGCCCAGCGGCATCGTCTCCGTCCTCGCGGGCGGAGTGGGTTGAAATACAATGTTGGAGAGCGATCCGCTTAATGGTCTGCGTCTCCGTCCTCGCGGGCGGAGTGGGTTGAAATTTACGACATGAAAAAGACTTGCGATGATCTGGCGTCTCCGTCCTCGCGGGCGGAGTGGGTTGAAATCCGGCTATCTCCCCCGCAATGAGCTGTACGGTTGGTCTCCGTCCTCGCGGGCGGAGTGGGTTGAAATACCTAAACTGGTAATTGCATAAGTCAGGGCAGTGAGTCTCCGTCCTCGCGGGCGGAGTGGGTTGAAATTTCTTCAGACCTTGGTGAGGCGCCCTGCTGGAAGTCTCCGTCCTCGCGGGCGGAGTGGGTTGAAATCAGGGAACGATTGATTGGGATGCTGTAAAACCGCAGTCTCCGTCCTCGCGGGCGGAGTGGGTTGAAATGTTGGTTGTCGGACAGGAAGAAGGGTTTGTTTCGTCTCCGTCCTCGCGGGCGGAGTGGGTTGAAATTATAAAGTATAAACAGGATGGAGAAACCGCATTTGTCTCCGTCCTCGCGGGCGGAGTGGGTTGAAATAAAGATGTAAATTTTATTACTATAGCGATTCCATGTCTCCGTCCTCGCGGGCGGAGTGGGTTGAAATATTCCTGCGGCGTCAGCTACTTGTTGCTGCGTCATCGTCTCCGTCCTCGTGGGCGGAGTGGGTTGAAATAGTGCAAGTGTGATTTTGATAACGCGGTGCAGTAGTCTCCGTCCTCGTGGGCGGAGTGGGTTGAAATAAAGGGCTGTTCCTGAATGCGGATTCCAAACCTAGTCTCCGTCCTCGCGGGCGGAGTGGGTTGAAATTTTCAAAAACCCCATCGGTTCCTCCACCGGGTTTAGTCTCCGTCCTCGCGGGCGGAGTGGGTTGAAATTTCGCCCTGCTCCCGGAGGTACTCGGAGAGCTTCGTCTCCGTCCTCGCGGGCGGAGTGGCTTTTCCTTTCCGGTCAGTCTCCGCCCTCACAGCGAAGCAAGCTGAGAATCCGCCAAATTCAGGATTACGTTTAGTCAAAACATCATTCCCCTTTTTCTAAGAAAACAGTATAGTTTGAATCAGAAACATTAGCTATAACTAACAACACGCAGCAAAAAAGGTGGGCGAACACCCACCTTTGCCATAAAACTGTTATAGGGTATAAAGAATGCGGGCCTCCCTCACCCTTTCCATGCCCGAATCTCTCTAAGCCCCGGCACCAGCACCTTGGCGCTGGTTTCCAGAATGATCCGTCCTTTTTCAGCCGTGGCGCCTGACGGGTCTCCGCCGATTCCTATGGGTTTGCCGTCTGCTGTTTTCCAGTCCTCGGATACCCAGCCAATGGATACGTTTCCATAAGGCCTCAGTGCCTGATTGTCCTTAAATGCAGTCGGAATTCCTGCCTCTGAGGTATCTAACTTTACCAGAGACGGGTCCACGGCCATGACCATGGAGGTTTCCATCTCGCCTCCATGGAAGTCCCAGATATTACCCTCTGAAATTGTGGCCGTCACATCGGGATGGCTAAAGGCCCCGGATGAAAGAATGAAGGGAGAGATGCCGAACTCACTGCGAAGTTCCCTGCTCAAAACCTGTACAATAGGGGCATTTCCTCCATGGCACACCAGAAAGGCCAGCTTCTTAAACCCGTGGTGTACCAGGCTGGTGCTGATATCATACAGCATATGGTAATAGGTGTCGGGTTTCAATGTGATGGAGCCGCAGAAGTTCCTGTGTTCTGTGCTCAGACCTACGGGGATGACCGGAAATATCAGCATGGGAAAATCTGAATCCTCAGATGCCGGCTCTCCTTCCAACTCCCTGCGTATATAGTCTGTCATGGCTTCTGCGATGATATCGTCCGTACCCAGAGGCGCCTGGTTTCCGTGCTGCTCCAGCGCGCCCAGGGGAATCAGTACAATGGTTTCATCCTTGTTGACCTGCTCCATCTCTAACCGGGTTAAGTCCCGATAATTTCGTATCATGTGTATATAACCTCCTGATTGTTTTTTAACCCGCATTTCCTCACGCGGTTCTCACAGCCGGATAAACTGCCAGCAGTCTGGTGTACAGCAGATATCCCACAAAGCAGTTAAGCCCAAGCTTAATCAGGTTGAAGGGAATGGTAGCTAAAAAGATGAAGGTGGTCAGATCGCTGATGGCCGGATTGACCGCGGCTACCATGGTAATCACCTGGTTCAGAGGGAGTCCCATGGCCGCTGCATAAAGGGGGAGGGTGATAAATGCATTGCAGAAACAGGCGAACAGAGTCCGGATGGGGACGCTGACAGCCAATGACGCGATTGCTGCCCGACGGGTCTTCCCGCCTTTTTTGTAAACTGCCCACATTGGGATTACAAACAATGCAACTCCGATGAGATTGGCAAATTCCCCTACATACATGGAATTGGTGCCTACCGTGATAAGCTTGATAATGATTTTAATGATTTCCACCCAGGCAGCTGAAGCAGGCCCCATGAGGAACAGGGCAATAATGGACGGAACATCGCTGAAGTCAATCTTGTAAAAGGGCGGCATCATTGGAACGGAAAATTCCAGTGACATGAGGGCGCCGGCTACTGCGGCCAGCATACCGGTGTAAATAAGTTTCTGAATACTCCATTTTGTTTTCATAGCAAATCCTCCTTGATAAGTGCTTTTGATACGGTGGTTCGGCAATGAATGAAGTTCCAGGAAACAAAAAATCTCAGGTTCCGGGGAACCTGAGATTAACTTCATAGTCAATATAAATAAGGGATAACACCCAATATTCATATGAACAAAATTGTCTTCTCTCATCCAGACTATACTGTCGGTTTTGGAATCACACCAAATCAGCCGCATGCAGCGGGTCGCGGACTATACCGCCGGTAGGGAATTACACCCTGCCCCGAAGAACCTATTCATTTGCTTTTCTCTTTTAAAACTATCACAAATAACAATGGATGTCAACTGCAAAAGATGCAGTTTTTTGTTGCTTTTTTCACGATTTTGTTGATAATAGATATAGACGCATGTTTAGGGCATATTCTGACATATAAAAGGCATATTTGACAGGGGAATCGACTTCCGATATACTAGAATGAAACGTATCCCGCGTTTTGTCCTGTCCGGGCCCGGTATTATTGCCGGGATTGATGGATTATAAGGGGCAGGACTCAGGCGGGAAAGCAGTAAGGAGGTATGTATGGATTGGCAGACACTGCTTTGCGACGACCGCATCCGCAGTTACAAGAAACAGTCCTCCACGGACCTGCGGACAGAGTTTGAGAAAGATTATCACCGTATTATCGGCAGTGCATCCTTTCGGCGCCTCCAGGATAAGACCCAGGTGTTTCCGCTGGACAGGAGTGATTTCATCCGTACCAGGCTGACTCACTCCCTGGAGGTTTCATCCCTGGCCAAATCTCTGGGACAGAACATATCGGAGAGCATCCGTACTATTATCAAGGATGAAACCTTTACACCGGAGCATAAGGCGGCGGTGTGTGACATTCTTCAGTGTGCCGGATTGATTCACGATATCGGGAATCCCCCTTTTGGCCACTTTGGCGAGACAGCCATTCAGGATTGGTTTAAGAAGAACCTGGAGAGACTTACATTTAAGGGGAGAACCCTGGCGGAGATTCTGGAACCCCAGATGGTACAGGACTTCTGCCATTTTGAGGGCAATACCCAGGCGTTCAGGGTGGTGACAAGGCTTCATTTCCTGGTGGATGAGCACGGCATGAACTTGACAAAAGCTCTCTTGGGAACTATTATCAAGTATCCGGTATCTTCCCTGGAGATTGACAAGGACAGCGGTGATATCCGAACGAAGAAGATGGGATATTTCCACGGCGACAGGGAGAATTTCCAGGATGTGCAGGAGTCTACCGGCACATTGGGAAAAAGGCATCCGTTGGCATTTATATTAGAAGCAGCGGATGATATTGCCTATAAGACGGCGGACATTGAGGATGCGGTTAAGAAGGGCTGTATTTCTTATGAACGCCTTTTGGCTGAGTTAAAGGCGTATAAGGCCGGCAGCCAGACAAACCATTATGTCCAGATTGTGTCATGGCTGGAGGAGAAGTATGGGAAGGCCGTGGGTAAGGGATATGACAGGCCGGACCAGTATGCGGTGCAGAACTGGATTATCAGCGTTCAGGGACAGATGATTTCAGGCGTTACGGAATGTTTTGCCGGCAACTATGAATCTATTATGGAGGGCACCTATACCAGGGACCTTTTTGCAGGTACGGATGTAGAGCTGTTGATGGAAGCGCTGGGGGATATTGCTTTGCGGTATGCGTTCAGCACCAGACCCATCCTGAAACTGGAGATAGCGGCACAGACAATATTTGATTTTCTTTTGGACCGGTTTGTGGATGCTGTGATTCCCTACGACACGGACCTGCCCATGACCCAGGTGCAGAAAAAGCTGGTTTCCCTTATATCTGACAATTATAAGATGATATATTCCATATGCGCCCGGGACAGGGATGAGGAGGAACGGCTGTATCTGCGTCTGCTGCTGGTGACGGATTATATCTGCGGAATGACAGACACATTTGCCAAGGATATGTATCAGGAACTCAATGGCATACGGTAGATGGAGGCCCAATGGATAGCGGGAAAAAATACATGGCCAGGTGGGGATATCTGGCCGCAAGTATCATTGTATTTATAATTGAATTAATTATCGCCCTGTATGTTCACGATCGCATTATCAGACCTTATATAGGGGACATGCTGGTGGTGGTGCTGGTGTACTGCTTTGTCAGGGTGTTCGTACCAAGGGGCATGAAGCGGCTGCCGTTATATGTGTTTCTTTTTGCGGTATGTGTAGAGGTGCTGCAGTATTTCCGTCTGGCAGAGCTGCTGGGGCTGCAGGGGAACACTGCGGCCAGGATTATCCTGGGTTCTGTTTTTGACTGGAAGGATATTGCCTGTTACGGCACGGGATGCCTGCTTATACAAATATTTGAAATTCGAAGGAGGGCCTTATGAAAGGTTATCAGTTGAAAATTACCATAAAAGGCAGTAAACCGCCTATATGGAGACGCGTGGTGGTGCCGGAGCAGTTTACGTTTTGCCAGCTCCATCAGGTGATTCAGGAGGCCTTTGGCTGGTATGATTACCATTTGCACGAGTTTGAGTTTAAGAAACTGGGGCTTCTTATAAGGGATCCGGGAGAGGAAGACGATCTGATGGAGTCTTGCAGCTGCGATGTGCTGGAGGAAGGAACACAGATTGGAACGCTCATAACGGAGAACCCCCGTTTTATATATACCTACGACTTCGGGGATGCATGGGAACACCAGATTCTCATGGAAAAGGAAGTGGAGTATGAATACAGCTATCCCCAGGTGTTAAAGTATAAGGGAGACAATATTCCGGAGGACTGCGGCGGCATAGGCGGTTACTATGACCTGTTGGACCAGCTGGCTGACCCTGAAGCTGAGGAGCATGACTTGATGGAGGAATGGGCCGGCCGGCAGGGAATGGAAGAGTATGATCTGGATAAAGTAAATGCCAATTTAAAGGCACATCCGGCATTCGGACAAGGCGGAGCGGGAGACGGGCAGGAGAATGCAGCTCAGGAACGTGGGGTACAGGAGGATGCGGTGCAGGAGGACGCGGCTCAGGAACATGGGGCTCAGGAACATGTGGTACAGGCACATGCATCCCGGGAACATGCAGCCCACAAGCAGGTAACCGGCCTCCGGGATACTGAAAAGCCGGAAACACAGAGGCCGGCCCCAAGGGTAATCCACAGGCTGGAGGACCTGTTTTCCAGGTTTGAAAAGACCGAGCTTCTGCGCATTGCCAAGGTTCACCATATTGGGGGATGCGATGAGCTGGGAAAGAATAAGCTGGCCCCGGCTCTGGCTGCAGCCCTGCTGGATTCCCGGCGCATGGGTCAGTTTTTCGGCACCATAAGCGATGAAACCGCGGCAGAGTTTGAGAAGGCAGCAGCAGCCGGAGGAATGGAATACCAGGGGGACCTGGAAGCGCTCCGTTTTCTGCACTACGGCGGTTACTGCGGGTTTACCAGTATGGGCACAGCAGTTGTTCCTTCGGATGTGGCAGAGGCATATGATGAACTGAATACGGAGAAATTCCAGTCTGAGCGTCATTACCGCAGCCAGGTATGGGCCTGCTGTAAGGCGGCAGTATACCTTTACGGCGCCGCTGACGCAGGTCAGGTGGAGACAATCTGCAAGGCAGTTGGCTGTGAGGCAGATGCAGGGGAAATCACCCGCCTTTGCCGTGAGATGAAAGGGGTCTGGACTGATTTTGCTTATTGGGACGGCCGGTTGATTGACTGGGATCTGGTTCAGGCAGATGCCTATAAAGATGTCTTGAATTATCAGAAGGGCAAGGAGTTTTATATACCTTCTGCCGCCCAGGTAAAGGAGATTGCCAGAACCGGAGCAGTGGAGATTAAGAGGCATATCCGTCCGCTGAAGGCATTTTTCCTGGCCATGGTTGGCTGCGATGAGGAGACTGCTCAGGAGGCGGCGTCCTCCATCCATCACCACATAAGGCTTGGGACAACGCCAAAAGCAGTGGAAGACATCATGGAGCATTTCGGACTGAACCTGGATTCCCAGGAAAAGATGAATGGATTTGATGAAATCATGGAACAGGTATGGAAGGAAACCAGGACGGTTGGAAGCTGTGGTTATAACCGGGTGGAGCTGGACGCCAAGACAGCCCGCATTGACCCGGATGCGCCCTGTCCCTGCGGCAGCGGTAAGCGTTACCGCCAGTGCTGCGGCCGTAAATAGGAAGCGGAGGTGGAATACAGCCATGTTTGAGCGTGTGGATTACAGAGTGGAACGGATTGATGGGGATTACGCTTATCTGAAGCGCACGGATGTTTTGGATGACGATGAGAAATGCGTGGCCAGGGCTCTTCTGCCTGGTGATATCAATGAGGGCAGCAGGCTGGCGTATGAGATGCTGGAGTATACGCTTTTGTGACATGTCAAAGAGGCCCAGGCGATATGAATAAGAGGCAGTATGGATAAGAAAACAGAGCGTCTGGTCAATGTGGCCAGAATGTATTATGAGCAGGACAGGACCCAGAGTGAGATTGCGGACAGATACGGTATATCCCGTCCCATGGTCAGCAAGCTTTTGAAGGAAGCGCGGGACCGGGGCATTGTCACCATCCGGATAAATGCACCCAAGGGGGAATCCAGCGGCGCGCCGTCACTCATGGAACTGGTGGGACGCTGCTTTGGGATTTATGACGGTGTGGCTGTACCCGGAGGGCCAAATGACCAGACTACCAATGAGGCTGTGGCAGAGGCGGCCATCTCTTATCTGTCAGAGCTGGGAGGCGCCAGCCTGGGCATTGGATGGGGCCATATCATAGGGGATGTTGTAAAGCATATGGAGCAGAAGGCGAAGCTGGTGCCCATAGGAACATTTGTCTGCCCGCTCATAGGAAATGGCGGCGTGGGGCTTAAGAATTACCACTCCAATGAACTGGTGCGTTCCATTGCGGAGCACAGCGGGGCCCAGCCCAGATTTATCTATTCACCGGCCTGCGTGCTTTCTGAGCAGGAGCTGAAACTGACCAGAGAGCTGGACAGCTACCATGAGATATATCATGTCTGGGAAAAACTGGATGTGGCGCTGGTCAATATCGGGAATTTTCCATCGGTACCGGATTTTGCTTCGGAGGCCAGATATGGAGACCTGCTCATAAGGCAGAAGGCAGTGGGGCGGATCCTGAATTATTTTATGGACAGCCAGGGACATATCATCCGGTCAGATACGGATTACGCCATTCAGATTCCACTGGAGCTTCTGACCAGGACAAGGCATGTGGTGGGTATCTGTTCTGCCAATACCAGCCCAAAGGCATTCAGGGCAGCCTTAAAAACCGGTTACCTGAAACATTTTATTGCACCGGAGCATGTGGTCAGGGAAGCGTTAGAATAATATCGGGTTACATATGTAACCATAAATGCGCAGTTTGCTAAAGGGACTGCGCATTTTTTGTGCATTAGGGCAAAAAATAAAGATGGGAGCGATGAATAATTGACAAAGGAACTAACAAATGTTAATCTAAAATCATGAGTAATTTGGGGAAAATGCATGAGAGGAGGTTACATATGTTACTTTCAAAACCGGAAATTACAAAAATGTTCAGAAAAGCCGCCCAGGTCTGGAATGAGAACAAGGATTATCTCAGCGAAATTGATTCCAGATTCGGCGACGGGGACCACGGCGTTACCATTGGAAAGATTGCCGGTCTGATCGAGAAGAGCCTGGATGGCTGGGATGACGATGACGTGGAGACATTTCTGGAGGACCTGGGAGACAATACCATGGAGATCGGAGGAGGAAGCGCAGGTCCATTATACGGAACCATGATAGGAGGACTGTCAGGTCCCCTGGAAGGGAATAAACCCATTGATGCAGGGACTCTGAAGGAAATGTTTACGGAATGCCTGTCGGCCATGGAAGACATCACTAACGCAGGCGTGGGGGACAAGACCATGATGGATGCCCTGATTCCTGCTGTGGAAGCAGCCCAGAACGCAAAGGACGATGTGATGGCTGTGCTGGAGGCGGCCAAGGAGGCAGCGGCCAGGGGCGCAAAGGAAAGCGAACAGTATGTGTCCAAGTATGGCAGGGCGAGAAGCTATAAGGAGAAGACCATCGGCACCCCGGACGCGGGTGCGGTGAGCACGTCCCTGTTTTTTGCAGGACTTTGTGACGGACTGAAGTAGACGGTTACAGAAGTGGACGGTTACAGAAGTGGACGGTAACGGAAGTAGAAGGTAACGGAAGTGGACGGTAACGGAAATAGAAGGTAACGGAAGTGGACGGCATACGGAAGTGAATGGAATACGGATGTGGTCAATAAAATAAAGTTGGGAGAGGTAAAAATTATGAAGATGAAGAAATTTATAAACAATCCAGAGAATCTGACGCCGGAGCTGTTAGAAGGCTTTGCCGAGGCACACAAGGAGCTGGTGACCCTGGGTGAAAACCGCATGATCATTAACAATAAGCTGGCTGAAGCCGACAGGGTTACTATAGTGACTCAGGGCGGCTCCGGCCATGAGCCGGCTATCAGCGGATTTGTGGGAGAAGGAATGGTGGATATCTCCGTGGTGGGAGATGTATTCGCGGCTCCCGGACCTCAGGCCTGCCTGGATGCCATAAAGCTGGCAGACAAGGGCAAGGGCGTTCTCTACATAGTCTTAAACCATGCAGGCGATATGCTTACCGGCAACCTGACCATGAAGAAATGCGCAAAGGAAGGATTAAATGTGGTCAAGGTAGTGACACAGGAGGATATTGCCAATGCGCCCCGCTCCAACGCCGATGACAGGAGAGGCCTGGTGGGATGTATCCCCACCTATAAGATAGCAGGAGCAGCGGCTGCTGAGGGAAAGAGCCTGGAGGAAGTGGCTGCCATTGCGCAGCGGTTTGCAGATAACATGGCTACCCTGGCCGTAGCTGTATCAGGAGCGACCCACCCGGCAACAGGAAGCCTGCTTGCGGATCTGGGCGAGGATGAAATGGAAATCGGCATGGGGCAGCACGGAGAGGGCGGCGGCGGACGCCAGACCATGAAGTCAGCCGATGAAACAGCTAAGATCATGCTGGACGGCCTTCTGGCTGACCTGGATATCAGGGAAGGCGAGAAAATCATGCTGATTCTCAACGGAACCGGCGCCACCACACTGATGGAGCTGTTCATCATTTACCGCAAGTGCGTATCCTACCTGAAGGAGAAGAACATTGAGATTGTGGCCAATTATGTGGGCGAGCTTCTCACCGTACAGGAGCAGGCTGGCTTCCAGATGTTCATGGCAAGGATGGACGATGAGCTTCTGCACTACTGGAATGCACCGTGCAATACGCCGTATATGAAGAAATAAGAGGGTGTCTAAGAACGTACTGGCGTCACAAGGAAAAATCAGTTTGAGAGAAAGACGAGGAGGATATGGGTCATGGCGGCAGAATATATGCATATAGGAATCCCGGTCCTAAATAAAAAAGAGGGAATGACATATAACGAGGACATGAAGTTCTGGGTAAGCAATGTGGATGACTATGATTTTAAGATAGAGTACCTGAAATTCGAGGAGGGAACACCCTTCCCGGAGATTCTTTCCAAGCAGCCCCATGTGGCTTACAGGGTGGACGATTTGGATCACTATGCCTCCCAGGCTCAAAGGATCATATTCGGACCGGCTGACTGCGGCCCTGGCGTGCGCCTGGCATTTGTAATCTGGGATGATGCCATCGTTGAACTCTATGAAGAAAAGTAAGGAGAATGCCGGATGTTAGTAAATATGAACCATGTTCTGCGGTATGCGGAAGAAAAGCAATGCTGTATAGGTGCCTTTGACACGCCGAATCTGGAAATTCTTATGGCGGTTATACGGGCGGCAGAGAAACGTGAAGAACCAGTTATTTTTTGTGTCTTTTACTACTATGAACACGCCCAGCAAACGGAGAGGAGAGGTGCAGTGGGGCCGCTGTGGGACTAAAAAAAAAACAAAA
>OLIH01000858.1_pt1 | contig 12362 bp, 14 predicted proteins | sample 1609721 | NCBI WGS metagenome assembly OLIH01 (sample SAMEA4350157, study PRJEB24818) | metagenome | biome: human; feature: gut; material: faeces | place: Denmark | collected 2013-09
CGCCAGCGCCACACTCCTCACTCCCCCCCCGCGGCGCACGCCTAGTATGTGATAAAGACCACCCCCCCCCCCCCACCCCCCCCCCCCGCCCCCGCCCCCACCCCCCAGCCCAGCAAGGCAGGGGATACCGTCTACGTCTCCGGCCAGATCCCCATCGACCCCGCCACCGGTGCCTTTGCCGGGGAGGACATCCGCACCCAGACCCGCCAGTGCCTGAAAAACCTGGGCAACATCCTGAAGGAGGCGGGCACCGACCTGTCCCATGTGGTCAAGACCACCGTCATGCTGCAGGACATCGGGGACTTTGCCGCCATGAACGAAGTCTACGCCGAGGCCTTCACCGAACCCTTCCCGGCCCGGGCGGCCTTCCAGGTGGGAGACCTGCCCAAGGGCGCCCTGGTGGAGATCGAGTGCGTGGCCGTGCTCTGATTCCCCGGGAAAACACAACAGAAAGAGCCGCCCGCCGGTGCCTGTACAGGCTTGCCGGCGGGCGGCTTGTTTATGTGGGTTACTTGTTTTTGGGGGCGGGGAAGGTCACCCGGATGGTGGTGCCGGTGCCCACGGTGGACCGCAGGTCGATGCGGGCGCCGTGGAGCACGGCGATGTGCTTGACGATGGCCAGGCCCAGACCGGTGCCGCCGGTGGCCTTGGACCGGCTCTTGTCCACCCGGTAGAATCGCTCGAACACCCGGCTCTGGGCGTCCTGGGGGATGCCGATGCCGTTGTCCTCCACGCTCACATAGGGGGCGCCGGTGCCGTCGGTGCCGCTGCGCAGGGTCACATGGCCGCCGGGGCGGTTGTAGCGGATGGCGTTGTCGCACAGGTTGGTGACAAGCTCGGTGAGCAGATCCCGGCTGCCCAGCACGGTGGCGGGGCCAGGGTCACACTGCAGGGTCACGTAAGCCTTGCGGGCGTTCATGGTCATGTTGCCGTTGACCTCTTTCAGCAGCGAAGCCAGGTCCACCGGCAGCGGCTCGGACAGGGTAGAGCCCTCGCTGTGCATGCCGTCCAGCTCGCTGAGCTGCAGAATGTCCGACACCAGCCGGATCATCCGCCCGGCCTCCTTGTGAATGCGCTGGCCGAACACCGGCACATCCTCCGGCTTGGCCATGCCGGTCTCGATGAGCTCCGCATAGCCGGAAATGCTGGTCAGGGGGGTCTTGAGCTCGTGGCTCACGTTGGCGGTGAACTCCCGGCGCATGGTCTCGTTGTTCTCCCGCAGGCGGCGGTCGGACTGGATGGTGTGGGCCAGGGGAATGAGCTCCTCATAGGGCACATTGGCCTCGATGGTGTCCAGATGGTCGGCCATGCGGGTGATGGGCCGCACCAGCCAGCGGGTCATGGCGGCGGCCAGCAGGGCCGACACCAGCACCACCAGCACGCAGCCCGCCCCCAGCAGGGGCAGAACCTGGTTGTACAGGCTCCACATGGTGCTGGTCTCCTCGGCCAGGCGCAGCACCTGGCCGCTTTGCAGCAGCAGGGCGTAGTAGTGCACCTCCCGCCCCAGGGTGGTACTCTGGCGCACGCTGGCCCCCTCCCCGGACTGCCGGGCAGCGGCGATCTCCGGTCGGCTGGCGTGGTTCTCCATCCGGTCGGCGGGCTCCACCGTGTCGTACAGCACGGTGCCGTCGGTGTCCACCAGGGTCAGGCGCAGGGTGCTGCCGGATACCGCCTCTTCCAGCACGCTGTACCCGGGGTCCGCCTCATACCCGGCGGCCAGGGCCCGGGCAGTGCGGGCCAGGTCCCGGTCCACCTGGGCGGCAAAAGCCCGGTGGAACAAAAAGGCCGCCCCCACCGAGGTGAGCACCACCGCCACCAGCCCCACCAGGATCAGGGCCAGGCGCAGCAGGTGGGACATGCTGCGGGGAGCCGTGCGGGATTCCTCAGGTTTCATCGCTGTTCTCCGTGCCCCGGGCGCTGAGCTTGTAGCCGACCTTGCGCACCGTGCGGATGGCTTCGCCCGCGTCGCCCAGTTTCTGGCGCAGGGTCCGCACATGCATGTCGATGGTGCGGGATTCCAGCAGGTCGTCGGTGTCCCACACCGCCTTCATGATCCGTTCCCGGGCCAGTACCTCCTCCGGATGTTCCAGGAAGAAGTGCAGCAGGGCGTATTCCTTGAAGGTCAGTTCCACCGGCTCGCCCTCCACCGTCACCGTGCGGGTCAGATCGTCCAGGGCGATGGTGCCGAACCGCAGGGAGGACGGCGGGGTGACCGCGGTGCTCTGGGCCCGGCGCAGCACCGCCTTCACCCGGCTGATGAACTCCATGATGCCAAAGGGCTTGCACAGATAGTCGTCGGCGCCCTTGTCCAGCCCCTTCACCACGTCGATCTCGCTGGTCTTGGCGGTGACCATGATCACCGGCACGTTTCGGGTGGCGGCGTTCTCCCGCAGCTTGCCCAGGATCTGGTAGCCGTCCTCGTCGGGCAGCATCACGTCCAGAATCACCAGGTCGGGCACCGCCTCGTACACGGCGGCCCAGAAACTGGCCCCGTCCGCAAAGCCCTTGGCGGTGTAGGAATTGGTCTGCAGGGCGTACTGCTCCAGTTCCCGGATGCTGGCGTCATCCTCCACAATGTAAATCATGCATAACACTCCTTGCGTCAAGAAGCCCGCCGAAACCGGCGGGCTTCTGGTTTATCCGTTGGATGCGGCCTCGGACGGGAAGGTGTAGCGGTCGCGGTACTTTTCGTACCGCTCCTCAAACTTCACGCTGGAGCCGTTTTTGATGTTGTTCAGGTACTCGTGGGTGTCGAACTTGTCCTCCGCCACCTCGATCATGGCCACCGCAATGTTGGAGCAGTGGTCGGCAATGCGCTCGTAGTCGGTGAGCAGGTCATCCAGCACAAAGCCGTACTCGATGGTGCAGGTGCCGGCCTGCAGGCGGGCGATGTGGCGGGTCTTGACCTCCCGCACCAGCCCGTCCACCACCTCTTCCAGGGGTTCGATCTTGCCGGCGGCGTACAGGTCATTCTGCTGGTAGGCGTCCACCGTGCGGTTCACGATGTCCTGCAAAGCGGATTCCAGCACCGAAAGGTCGCTCAGGGCTTCCTTGCTGAACCGGATGTCCTTCTCCTTGATCTCCTTGGCGGCTTCCAGCAGGTTCACCGCATGGTCGGAGATACGCTCAAAGTCGCCGATGGTCTGCAAAAGCTTGTTGACGGTGCGGTTATCCTCCCGGGACAGATGCTTGTTGCCCAGCTTGACCAGGTAGGTGCCCAGCACGTCCTCGTAGTGGTCCACGGCGTCTTCCTTGTGCAGGATCTCTTCCGCCAGGGCGTCGTCCCACTTGTGGGTGATGGACATGGCCTGCAGAAGGGAAACCCGGCAGATTTCGGCCATATCGCCGCCGGTGAGCATGGCGCGGTTCACCGCCACCGAGGGGGTGGACAGCAGGCGCTCGTCCAGCAGGGAATGCTGTTCGGGGGTGTCGGACTTGCTGTCCGGCACGGTCATGATGGCCAGGCGTTCCAGCACCCGGTTGAAGGGCAGCAGGATGGCGGTGGTCACCACGTTGAAGACGGTGTGCACGATGGCAATGCCGAAGGTGTTGATCTGGTCATTGAAGAAGGGGAACTGCAGCAGCGCGTGCAGGCCGTAGAACCCGCACAGGAAGATGACGGCGCCGATGACGTTGAAATACAGGTGCACAAAGGCGGTGCGCTTGGCGTTCTTGTTGGCACCGGCGGAGGAGATCAGGGCGGTGACGGTGGTGCCGATGTTCTGGCCCATGATGATGGGCACGGCGGCGCTGTAGGTCACCGCGCCGGTGGAGGACAGTGCCTGCAGGATGCCCACCGCGGCGGAGGAGGACTGCAGGATGGCGGTGAGCACCGCGCCGGCCACCACGCCGAACAGCGGGTTGGAGAAGGCCAGGAACATGTCCATGAACCATTCCTCCCCGGCCAGGGGGCTCATGGAGGTGGACATGGTGTTCATGCCGGCCATCAGGATGGCAAAGCCCATCATGATCTTGCCCACGCCGCGCTTGCGGTCCTTGCCCAGCATGTACATCCAGATGCCGATGAAGCCCAGGATGGGGCTCCAGGCATTGGGGTTGAGCATCTGGGTGACGAAGTTGTCCCCTTCCAGACCGGACAGGGACAGAAGCCATCCGGTGACGGTGGTGCCGATGTTGGCGCCCATGATGACGCCGATGGCCTGGTGCAGCTGCATCAGGCCGGAGTTGACAAAGCCCACGGCCATGACGGTGGTGGCGCCGCTGGACTGGATCACCGCGGTGACCACCAGGCCCAGCAGCAGGCCTTTGATGGGGGAGGAGGTCATCTTGCTCAGGATGCCCTGCAGTTTGTTGCCGGCGGTCTGTTCAAGGGCCTTGCCCATCATGTCCATGCCGTACAGGAACATGGCAATGCCGCCCATCAGACTGAACACATTGAAAATGCTCATACTGGGAAAACCTTCCGTTCTCTTATTTTTCTTTTCTGCGGAGCCTTTGGGCTCCGTGCTGCCCTAAGCAGCGCTATACCATTTCTTATTATAACGGTGCTGCGTACAGATGCGGTAGCAAGAGACGGTAAAGTGTTTGTAAAATTTGTGTAAAACCGGCCTGCAAAGGCACTTTTTGGGCATTTTTGGCGAAAAACTTGCCCGTTTTTTTACGAATTTTACAATTCCTTTTCATTTCGCTGCCCCATTTGACCGAAATTTTACGCCGATTGTACGGCGTCATGGTCGAAACCCGGGCCCCGGTTTTGCTACAATACCCTTGCGCCCGGAAGGACGGGCACGCCGCAGCGGGACGGTTGGAAAGAAACCCGCAGCGGATACTTTGCTACATGAAAATTGAGCAAAAAGGGAGAAGAAAGACAGTTATGAAACGTAAGATTGCTTTGGTTTGCGCCGCCGCCATGGCCCTGAGCCTGGCCGCCTGCGGCAACACCGCTTCCACCACTTCCGAGAGCACCGCCTCCGAGAGCACCGCTTCCGAGAGCACCGCTTCCGAGAGCAGCTCCGCTACCTCCGAAGCCGCCGGTGAAGAAGCCGCTGCCAGCGATTTTGACAACACCCAGGCCATCACCGCCATCACCCGTGAGGAAGGCTCCGGCACCCGCGGCGCCTTCATCGAACTGACCGGCGTGGAAGAAAAGAATGATGCCGGCGAAAAGGTGGACAACACCTACGCCGGTGCCCCCACCCAGAACTCCACCAACGGCGTCATGACCACCGTGGCCAACGATGAGACCGCCATCGGCTACATCAGCCTGGGCAGCCTGAACGACACCGTCAAGGCCGTCACCGTGGGCGGCGTGGCCGCTTCCGCCGACACCGTCAAGGACGGCACCTACACCCTGGCCCGTCCCTTCAACATCGTCACCAACGGCGATGCCACCGACCCCGTGGCCGTGGACTTCATCAACTACTGCATGAGCACCGACGGTCAGGCTCTGGCCACCGAGGATGGCTACATCGGTTCCGACGATGCCGCCGCCTTCGAGAGCACCCAGCCTTCCGGCAGCATCACCGTGGGCGGTTCTTCCTCCGTCAGCCCCCTGATGGAAAAGCTCATCGAAGCCTATGAGGGTGTGAACCCCAACGCCAGCATCGAGCTGCTGACCACCGACTCCACCGTCGGCGTCTCCGGCGCCCTGGACGGCACCTACACCATCGGCATGGCTTCCCGTGAACTGAAGGATTCCGAGGTGGAAGCCGGCGCCAAGGCCACCGTGCTGGCCATGGACGGCATCGCGGTGGTCGTCAACCCCGCCAACCCCATCGAGGACCTGACCATCGACCAGATCAAGAGCATCTACACCGGTGAGACCACCACCTGGGACGCCATCCAGTAACCAAAACCTTGTAAAAGCGAATGGCCGTTGCCGCCCATCAAGCAGCGGCCATTCTTTTGGTAGAAACGTGAACCCTTTGACGGGCCCTTGCGGGTCCGCCCCCAAACAGGATTGGAGTATAGGAAAATGAGTACGAGAGTAGCCAACACAAAAGAAGTGGTGATGAAGTGGGTGTTCACCGCCTGCGCCTGCATTTCGATTTTGGCGGTGGGACTCATCTGCGTCTTTCTGTTTGCCAACGGCCTGCCCACCCTCTTCAAGATCGGACCCTTGAAGTTCCTTCTGGGCACCACCTGGAAGCCGGGCAACGACATCTACGGCATCCTGCCCATGATCCTGGGCAGCATCTACGTCACCGCCGGGGCCATCATCGTGGGCGTGCCCATCGGCCTGCTCACCGCCATCTACATGAGCCGGTTCGCCTCCAAGCGCATCAACAAGGTGCTGCTGCCCGCCGTTCAGCTGCTGGCCGGCATCCCCTCGGTGGTGTACGGCTTCTTCGGCATGGTGGTGCTGGTACCGGGCATTCAGGCAGTGCTGAAAACCGACTTCGTGCGCAAGACCCTGCACATCACCAACGGCAAGGGCATGAGCCTGTTCACCGCCAGCCTTTTGCTGGGCATCATGATCCTGCCCACCATCATCACGGTGAGCAAGACCAGCCTGGACGCCGTGCCCCAGAGCTACTACGAAGGCAGCCTGGCCCTGGGCGCCACCCATGAACGCAGCGTCTTCTTCACCGTGCTGCCCGCCGCCAAGAGCGGCGTGCTGTCGGCGGTGATCCTGGGCATCGGCCGCGCCATCGGCGAAACCATGGCCGTGGTCATGGTAGCCGGCAACCAGACCTGGATGCCCCAGGGGCTGTTCCAGGGCCTGCGCACCATGACGAGTAACATCGTCATCGAGATGGGCTATGCCGCCGACCTGCACCGGGAAGCCCTGATTGCCACCGGCGTTGTGTTGTTCGTATTCATTCTGCTCATCAACGTGAGCTTCAGTCTTGTGAAGGAGAGGGAGAAAAATGCCTGAGTCCACCATTACCACCGGGGCTCATACCGATGAATACAGCGCGTCCCGCGCCCAGCTGGTACCCCCGGCCAAAAACCGTGAAAACCGCACCGCCGCCCGCGTCTGGGCCCTCGTCATGCGGTGGCTGGTCCGCCTGGCCGCCCTGGTCACCGTGGCCGTTCTGATTTTCCTCATCGGCTACATCCTGGTCATGGGCATTCCCAACCTCAAGCCCAGCCTCTTTGCCTGGGAGTACAATTCCGAAAACGTCTCCCTCACCCCGGCCCTCATCAACACCATCCTGATGACCGCCTTCTCCCTTCTCATCGCCACCCCCCTGGGCATCTTCGCCGCCGTCTGGCTGGTGGAGTACGCCAAGCGCGGCAATAAACTGGTCAAGCTCGTCCGCCTGACCACCGAGACTTTGCAGGGCATTCCCTCCATCGTCTACGGCCTGTTCGGCATGCTGTTCTTTGTCACCCAGCTCAAATGGGGCTACTCCCTCATCGCCGGCGCCTTCACCCTGTCCATCATGGTGCTGCCGGTCATCATGCGCACCACCGAGGAAGCCCTGCTGGCCGTGCCCGATTCCTACCGGGAAGGCAGCTTCGGCCTGGGCGCCGGCAAGCTGCGCACCGTCTTCAGCATCGTGCTGCCCTCCGCCATGCCCGGCATCCTGTCCGGCGTCATCCTGGCCGTGGGCCGTATCGTGGGCGAAACCGCAGCCCTGATCTACACCGCCAGCACCGTGGCAGCCATCCCCACCAGCGTGTTCAGCTCCACCCGTACCCTGGCCGTGCATATGTATATGCTGTCCAACGAAGGCCTGCATGTGGGCGAAACCTACGGCACCGCCGTGGTGCTGCTGGTGCTGGTGCTGGTCATCAACGCCCTGTCCAGCTTTGTGGCAAGCAAACTTGCGAAAGGAAACTGAGTGACGATGAATAAATTTGAAGTCTCCAACATGGATTTGTACTACGGAAACTTCCATGCGCTGAAAAACATCAATATTTCCATCCCCGAAAAAGAGATCACCGCCTTCATCGGCCCTTCCGGCTGCGGCAAGTCCACCTTCCTCAAAAGCCTGAACCGGATGAACGACCTGGTGGAAGGCTGCCGCATCTCCGGTGACATCAAACTGGACGGCGTGGACATCTACAAGGACAAGATGGACGTGAACGTGCTGCGCAAGCGGGTGGGCATGGTCTTCCAGAAGCCCAACCCCTTCCCCATGAGCATCTACGACAACATCGCCTACGGCCCCCGCACCCACGGTGTGCGCAGCAAGGCCCAGCTGGACGAGATCGTGGAAAAGAGCCTGCGGGGCGCTGCCATCTGGGATGAAGTCAAGGACCGCCTGAACAAGAGCGCTCTGGGCATGTCCGGCGGCCAGCAGCAGCGTCTGTGCATCGCCCGCGCCCTGGCCGTGGAGCCCGAAGTGCTGCTGATGGACGAACCCACCAGCGCCCTGGACCCCATCTCCACTTCCAAGGTGGAGGAGCTGGCCATGGACCTGAAAAAGGACTACACCATCATCATCGTCACCCACAACATGCAGCAGGCGGCCCGTATCTCGGACAAGACGGCCTTCTTCCTGCTGGGTGAACTGGTGGAGATGGGCCCCACCGAGCAGGTCTTTGCCACGCCCGTGGACAAGCGCACCGAAGATTACATTTCCGGCCGTTTCGGCTGATACAAGGGGGAAAGATTGCATGCCTACCAGCAGCCGTAAGATTTATGATGAAGAGCTGTTGCAGCTCGATACCATGCTGGCCCGGATGGGCCATGCGGCGGGCGGCGCCATCGAAAGCGCCCTCACCGCCCTCAAAACCGGCGACATTGAACTGGCCCGCAGCGTCATTGCCCGGGACAGCGAGATCGACGCCGCGGAACACGAAGTGGAACACCGCTGCCTGACCCTGTTTTTGCGTCAGCAGCCGGTGGCCAGCGACCTGCGCAAGGTGTCCACCGCCCTGAAGATGGTCACCGACATCGAGCGCATCGCCGACCAGGCCTCGGACATTGCCGAGATCATCCTGCATCTGCATGTGGACGCCGCCACCACCGTGGGCGTGATGGAGGACATCTACCGCATGGGTGACCTGGTGCTGAAGATGGTCAAACAGTCCATCGGCGCCTATGTGCAGGTAGACCTGGCCAGCGCCGCCGAGGTCATTGCCAAGGACGATGTGGCCGACGCTTCCTTCAACCGCATCAGCGGCGAGATCGCCCACTACATTGCCGACCACCCCAACGAGGCACAGACCGCCCTGGACCTGTTCATGATCACCAAGTATCTGGAACGTCTGGGTGACCACGCCGTCAACGTGGCCGAATGGGTCGAGTTCCTCAAGACCGGCGTGCACAAATCCCGCAAGATTGTGTAATACGCCCCTGCCATACCATTCTCTTATTTTTCCTATACCAACCGGAACGGGACTTTGCGCATGCAGGGTCCCGTTTCGGCTTTTGGGGCAAAATGCTTGTGATTTTGGCCGGAGTTGAGTATACTGGAACCAGACAGAACGAAAGGGGGAATCCGGATGGAAGAAAGCAGCCGGCCCAAAACCACCGATCACCGCACCCTGCTCATTGTGGACGACGACGAGTTCAACCGCGCCATTCTGGACAACCTGTTTGCGCCCTATTACACCATACGGGAAGCGGAAAACGGCCGCCTGGGCCTGGAGGCCATCCTGGCCGACCCCGACGCCATCAGCGCCGTGCTGCTGGACGTGGTCATGCCCGAGATGGACGGCCTGCAGGTGCTGCAGCGGCTGAAGGAGGAGGACCTGTTGCAGAAACTGCCGGTGTTCCTCATCACCGCCGAAGCCCGGGACGAAGTCATGCGGGAAGCCTACCGCCTGGGGGTCATGGACGTGATCAGCAAGCCGGTGGTGCCCTATGTGGTGCTGCGGCGGGTGCAGTCGGTGGTGGAACTGTTTGAGGCCCGCCGCCGCCTGAGCAACACGGTGGAGATCCAGCAGTCGGAACTCATGCGCCGGGCCCGGCAGATCGCCGAGCTGAACATGGGCATGCTGGAAGCCCTGTCCACCGCCATCGAATTCCGGGACGGGGAATCCGGCGAGCATGTCCAGCGCATCCACCACATCACCAAGATGCTGCTCAGCGACACCCGCCTGGGCCGGGGCATCAGCGATGCGGAGATCGAGCTCATCGCCACCGCCTCCATCATGCACGATGTGGGCAAGATCGCCATTCCGGACGCCATCCTCAACAAGCCCGGCAGGCTCACCCCCGAAGAATACGAGATCATGAAGACCCACACCATCCGCGGCGCCGAGATGCTGGAGCGCATCCCCCAGCTGCGGGACAATGAAGCCTACCCTTACGCCTACGACATCGCCCGCCACCACCACGAACGGTGGGACGGCCGGGGCTATCCCGACGGGCTCAAGGGGGAGGAAATCTCCGTCTGGGCCCAGGTGGTCTCCCTGGCCGACGTGTACGACGCCCTGAGCTGCAAGCGGGTGTACAAGAAGGCCTTTGACCGGGAAACCGTGCTGGAAATGATCCGCACCGGCCAGTGCGGGGTGTTCAACCCCGACCTGCTGGAAGCGTTTTTTGCGGTGGAGCCCCGGCTGCACCGCCTGTACGAAACCAACAAGGAGGAATGACCATGGACCTTATGCGCAAACAGCGCCTGCAGGACGCGGGCATTGATGTGGACAGCGCCCTGGAACGCTTTATGAACAACGAGGCCCTGCTGGAACGGTTTCTGGGCAAGTTCCCGGCGGACCCCAACCACGACCGGCTGGCCCAGGCCATTGCCGCCGGCGACCGGGAAGGGGCCCTGACCGCCGCCCACACCATGAAGGGGGTGTGCGGCAACCTTTCCATGACCGCCCTGTTTGAGCTGCTCACCCGCCAGGTGGCCGCCTTCCGGGCCGACGACTGGGACGGCGCCGTGGCCATGATGCCGGAGCTGGACCGGATGTACGACGGTCTGTGCGCGGCCATCGCCTCATGAGCGCCCGGCTGACGGCCGCCCCCGGCGAGGTCCCGGCGGAGCTGGGCCGGATGGTGCAGGCACTGGTGCAGCCGGGCCGCACCGCCCTGGTGGCGGTGGACGGGCGCTGCGGCAGCGGCAAGACCGCCCTTGGCACCGCCCTGGGCCGGATGTTCGGCTGCCCGGTGGTACATACCGACGACTACTACCTGCCCTTTGCCCGCCGTGCCCGGAACTGGAGGGAGGTTCCCGCGGCCAACATGGACTTTGACCGGCTGCGCGCCGAGGTGCTGGACCCTTTGCGGGCCGGCAGAGACGGGGTATACCGGGCCTACGACTGCCACGCCGACTGCTTTGCGGACGAGGAGCCCCTGCCCGCCGGACCGCTGCTGGTGCTGGAAGGCAGCTACAGCCATCACCCCGACCTGGGCGAGTATGACCTGACCGTCTTTGTCACCTGCCCGGCTGCCTGCCGGGAACAGCGGCTGCGCACCCGGGAAGGGGAACACTACGAGATGTTCCGCAGCTGCTGGATTCCCCTGGAAGAAGGCTACTTTGCCCGGTACGGGGTGGAGAACAAGGCCGACTGCGTGGTGGATACCGGCGCCGACGGCCGCTGAACAACCGAAGAAACACCAACACAAGACCCGCCTTCCCCGGCGGGCCTTTTTTATGCCCCAGAAAACCGAAAAACAGAAAAAATATATTGAAAAACAATAAAAAACACTTGCAAAACGATATGACCTGTGGTATGGTAGTGCTAAGCTGAAAACAGAAAGGGGAAGGTTTCATGCCAAAGAAGACCCCCGCCGCAACGCGGGACAAAAGCATTGCCTTAAGCCAGTTCAGCACCCTGTGCATGGGGGTGATCTGCCTGATCATGGTGGGCTGCGGCCCCCAGCTGGTGGACTGGGCCCTGCGGGACTACACCGGCAGCGCCGCGCTGACCATGCTGCGGGGCGGGCTGCTGGGCCTGGGGTATGTGTGTGCGGTGCTGGCCTTTGCCATGCTGTACAATCTCTACCGGTTCCTGGGCCGTATCCAGAAAGGCACCGTCTTTGTGCGGGCCAATGTGACGGCTTTGTGGCGCATCAGCTGGTGCTGTGCCGGGGCGGCCTTCCTGTGCACCCCCACGGGGCTTTTGCTGCGTCTGCCCTTCGTTTTTTCCCTGGGGCTGTGCGCCGGGTTCATGGCGCTGATCGTCCGGGTCATCATGAATGCCTTCCGCCAGGCGGTGGAGATGCAGGACGAACTGGACCTGACGGTGTAAAGGAGAACGGGAATGTCCATATATGTGAATCTGGATGTGATGATGGCCCGGCGTCATGTGGGGGCAGGGGAGCTGGCCGAAAAAATCGGCATCACCCCCGCCAACCTCTCCATTCTGAAAAACAACAAGGCCAAGGCGGTGCGGTTCTCCACCTTGGAAGCCCTGTGCCGGGAACTGGACTGCCAGCCCGGCGACCTGTTGGAATACCGGCCCGACGACGGCGCCGACTGATACCGAGATAATACAGAAGGTAATATTATGCAAAAATATAACAAAAAGGGTGCGGCGCGTCCCCTCTATTCAAG
>OLIH01000862.1_pt1 | contig 12333 bp, 9 predicted proteins | sample 1609721 | NCBI WGS metagenome assembly OLIH01 (sample SAMEA4350157, study PRJEB24818) | metagenome | biome: human; feature: gut; material: faeces | place: Denmark | collected 2013-09
TATGCGGGGGCGAATGGGATCAAGACAGGGACCACGGATGGGGGGGGGGACTGCCTGGTGGCGTCCGCCGAGAGAAACGGACGGCTTATGATTGCCGTGTTTTATCATGATGACCGCCGCTGGGAAGACCCTCCCGTGTGGCTGGACTATGGATTTTCCGTGATGGAGAAGAAACTGGCTTATGAGCAGGCCCGGGCGGCGGAACCTGCTTTTTACCGGATGGTGAACACATTGACAGGCAGAGAATAACCATGCATCGAAAGAAAAAAATATCACCGAAAAAAATACTGTATTTTCTTTTATGTATCATATTGCTGGCTTATCTCGCCGTGAAGGGATGGGAGTGGTATGCCCTGTCACGGCAGCTGGAGGAGGCATCCCGTATCCGTGATCAGCTGCAGCAGGAAAACCAGGAGCTGGAGAATCAGAAGGCGGCGCTGGAGGATCCTGCCGTGATTGAAAAAAAGGCGCGGGAGGACCTGGGACTGGTGAAACAGGGAGAAGTGCCTTACGTACGGTGAAGACTTTCCGAAAGAGGCGGAATATAACAGAAATCTATTGCACTTCTTTCGGAAGTTTCGTATAATGAAAGTGTATTTTTAAAATAAGGAGGGCATCTTTTCTTACATGGGTTTGGAAATCGGCAGTATTGTAGAAGGCGTTGTGACCGGCATTGCGAAATTCGGTGCATTTATTGAACTCCCGGATAAAAAAGTCGGTCTCGTCCACATTTCAGAAGTGGCCAATGAATATGTGAATGATGTTAATGATTATCTGAAGGTACAGGATAGGGTTCAGGTCAAGATCATATCCATTGATGAGAAAGGGAAAATTGCACTTTCCATCAAGCAGACACAGGCACCCGCTCCCAGGGAAAAAAAGTTTGAAAGACCCCGGAATGACCGTCCTGAATCCGGCGGAGAACGTTTCAGGGAGAACCGGCGCCCTCAGAACCGCTATCAGGAAGCACGCCCGTCGGGAGATTTTCGGCCTATGCGCAGGCATGTGCCTGAGGTGTCCTTTGAGGATAAGCTCAGTCGTTTTCTGAAAGACAGCGATGAAAGGCTGTTGGATTTAAAAAGGAATGTGGAATCAAAACGCGGCGGACGCGGATCGCGACGCTCGGACTGAAACCCGGAAGGGGGCATCGGGGATGCCCTCTTATTCTTTCATTGGGAGGACTTATGATTAGAGCAGTCATTGATATCGGTACCAATTCAGTGCGTCTTCTGATTGCGCAGCAGGAAGAAGGCGGCGAATGGAAAACGCTGAAAAAAATGCTGAAGTCGACCCGTCTGGGAGAGGGAATGACCGGAACGGCGAAAATTTCTTCCAGCTCGCAGATCCGCACGCTTCAGGCTGTGGAGGAATTTGCGGCCATGGCGAAGATTGCAGGAGCTGATGTAATCCGCGCCTACGGCACATCGGTGATGCGTGACGCGCCCCAGGGGCAGCCGTTTGCCGACCAGATTACGGCCAAGACGGGGATTCCCGTCCGTATTCTGAAGGGGGCGGAAGAAGCTTTTTACAGTTATATAGGTGCGGCCGGCACATCGAATGTGCTCACGGCCGTCACGGATATCGGCGGCGGTTCCACGGAAATCTGCATGGGATACGGGTCTGATATCGGATTCCGCAGCAGCTATCCTTTAGGCTGCGTCCGGTCGTCCTGCCAGTTTGATGTAACGACACTGCGGGGTCTGGCGGAGCTGAAAAAGCACTGCTTCGAAGTATTCAAACATGCAGAAGAAGCGGAATCGGTGAAGCGCTGGATCTGTGTGGGCGGCACGGCTACATCCATTGCCTCCATGCTGGAGGAACTGCCGGTTTATGATCCCGCCCGGGTGCAGGATTATGTGCTGCATCAGGAAGAAGTGGGGCCCCTGCTTAAAAAACTATATAAGATGTCTTATGAGGAACGGTGCCGTGTGAAGGGGCTCGCTCCTGAGAGAGCCGACATTATTGTGGCCGGTGTGGCGATTGTGGACAGTCTGATGGAATATTTTGCGCTTCCCGAGGTGACTGTCAGTGACAGGGATCTGGTAGAAGGTCTCCTGGAGGAAGACGTCATGGCGCCGAAAGAATGAAACAGGATTCATTTCAGGAAACCGTCCGGAGGTATGGGCGTATGCATGGGCTGTGGGCAGAGGGGGACCGGATTCTGGCCGCCGTTTCAGGGGGGCCGGATTCACTGGCCCTTTTGCTGACTCTTCATGCATTCTCCCGGGACGAGGGATTTTTTCTGGAATGCTGCTGTGTGGATCACCGTCTCCGGACAGAATCGGCGGCGGAGGCGCAGTTTGTACAGCGGGTATGCCGCAGTCTGAGTGTGCACTGTACTGTGTGCACGGTGGATGTGGGAGAGGAGCAGCGCCGCACAGGGGATTCGCTGGAGACGGCGGCCCGTTCCGTGCGGTACCGTGCCCTCCGTGAAACAGCCCGGACAAGAGGCATGACGCTCATAGCGACGGCCCATCATGGTGATGATCAGGCCGAAACGGTGCTTTATCATATGATCCGGGGCAGCGGACCGGAGGGACTGGAGGGGATCTGCCCCCGGGCAGGAGATCTGATCCGTCCTTTCCTGTGTGTCAGAAAAGAAGATATCCGCCGCTTTCTCCGGCGGTTTCCTTACACGCCCTGCCATGATCCGACCAATGACGAACAGAACTGCACGCGCAACCGGATCCGTCTCTCGCTGCTGCCGGCGATGCGGGAGTATAATCCCCGGATCACAGACAGCCTGTGCCGTCTGGCGGAGGTTCTGAGAGAAGAAAACCGGTGGATGGACGGGGAAACAGAGAAGTTCTGGAACCGCTTCGGACGGATAGAGGAAAACAGGGCCTGTTTTCCTCTGCCGGCTTTCCGGCAGTGCGGAACGGCGCTGCAGCGCCGTATTCTGCGCTGGGCTGCCGGACGGCTGTCAGGAGAAGCAGCCGTCTTCGATTATGAGGAAACCGAGAGGTTCCGCAGGCTTCTGCTGCGGGGACGGACAGGAAGCAGAACCTCTGCGGCGGGCATCATGGCGGAGATTTCTTACGGAGAAGCCCGGTTTTATCCGGGAAGCACCCGCAGCCTCCGTGAAACAGATAAAATTCCTTCTTCCTGTACAGTCAGAGAAGACGGAATACTCTGCCTGGGTCCCTGGGAAATGAAGACGGAACTGCTGGATGCGCCGCCCGGCGCACTGGGTCCGGATCAGTGCCTGCTCGATGCGGACCGGCTTGAGGGACCGGTGACGCTGCGGTGCCGGCGGCCGGGGGACCGGTTTTCGCCGGCCGGCATGGACGGAAGCAAAACAATAAAAAAAATAATGATTGATATGAAAATACCGAAAGAACAACGGGATCAATGGCCGCTGGCAGCTGATGACCGCACGGTTTACTGGATCGGCGGAAGACGGCGCGGAAGAGGCGCGGAGCCTGACGGGAAAACGGTACGGTACTTACTTCTTACGCTGAGGAGAATTACAACATGGACAGACTGATGAAAGATGTAAAGCATGTATTGATTGACAGAGACAGAATCCGGCAGAGAGTACAGGAAATCGGAGCGGATATTACCCGTGACTACGCAGGGAAGGAAACCGTTCTGGTGGGGATCCTGAAAGGGGCCATGCCTTTTCTGTGCGACCTGATGAGGACAGTGGATCTTCCTGTGAGCCTGGACACTATGTGCGTATCCAGCTATGGGGACGGCACTGTTTCCTGCGGAAAGGTATCCATCAAGAAAGATCTGGACCGTTCCATCGAGGGAAAACATGTCATTGTCGTGGAAGATATTATTGACACAGGCTGTACCATGGCTTCTCTGGTGCCGCTCCTGAAGAGCCGCGGCGCCGCCTCTGTGGAACTTGCCGTATGTCTGGACAAAAAGGAACGCCGCCAGATTCCTGTGAAAGTCCGGTACATCGGATTTGAAATTCCCGATGAATTTATTGTGGGCTACGGCTGCGATTATGCCGAACAGTACCGCAACCTGCCCGACATATGCACACTCAAAAACGAGATTTATGAGCATTGAATTTCGTTGATAGAGCCTGAAAAGTATGATAAAATAATATGTCAGTCAGGTATTGATTTTCAAAATTGAGAGACAATCATGTACAGATTTATAAAATTTACTGCGTTAGGCAGTCAGAAGGGGGATTATATTGAATAAATTTGTGAAGAATGTAGCGTTGTATGTACTCCTGATTATTATTGCGGTGTCCATATTCAATACATTCGTCCAGCCTCAGGAAAGACGTTCGGAAATCACGTACAGTGATTTTGTGGCACAGGTCCAGAACAAGAACGTGCAGTCTGTCGTGATGACACACAATTCAGTGACGGGAAAGCTGAATGACGGGACCCAGTTTTCTACCTATATCCCGGATAATGATACCCAGCTCCTGCCCCAGCTGAATCAGGCAGGGGTCGTGATTACGGCCAAGCCGCCGGAACAGCCTTCCTGGTGGATGAGTCTTCTTTCTTCGCTTCTTCCGATTTTAATTCTGGTCGGGGTATGGTTCTGGATTATGAACCAGACCCAGGGCGGCGGCGGACGGGTGATGAACTTTGGAAAATCCCGCGCCAAAATGACGGAAGAAGGACAGGTTCATGTGACCTTTGCCGATGTGGCAGGGGAAGATGAAGCCAAGACGGAACTGGCAGAGGTAGTGGATTTTCTGCGGAATCCGTCGAAGTATGTGGCCATCGGAGCAAAAATTCCGAAAGGCATCCTGCTGGTGGGACCTCCCGGAACAGGGAAGACCCTTCTGGCCAAAGCTGTGGCGGGAGAGGCGAAGGTTCCGTTTTTCTCCATTTCCGGTTCGGATTTTGTCGAGATGTTTGTCGGTGTGGGCGCTTCCCGTGTAAGAGATCTTTTTGCACAGGCGAAGAAGAATGCACCCTGTATTGTATTTATTGACGAAATTGATGCGGTTGGCCGTCAGCGCGGCGCCGGTCTCGGCGGCGGGCATGATGAGAGGGAACAGACACTGAACCAGCTCCTCGTGGAGATGGACGGATTCGGAGCCAATGAGGGGATTATTACGCTGGCGGCCACGAACCGTCCGGATATCCTGGATCCGGCGCTGCTCCGCCCGGGCCGTTTCGACCGTCAGGTGGTAGTGGGCCGTCCTGATCTGCAGGGCCGTGTGGCGATTCTCAAGGTGCATGCGAAAAACAAGCCCCTTGATTCTGATGTGGATCTGGAAACGATTGCCAAGAAAGTGCCCGGGTTTACCGGCGCCGACCTGGCCAATCTGCTGAATGAAGCGGCTCTTCTGGCAGCCCGTGAGTCCAGACGGACCATCTCCATGGCCGATCTGGAAGAAGCCAGTGAAAAGGTGGCTTACGGTCCGGAGCGCAAGAGCCACAGAGTCAGCGAGGCGGAGAAAAGAATTACCGCCTATCATGAATCGGGCCATGCTATTATGGCCACTGTCCTGAAGGATGCTGATCCGGTTCATAAAGTGACCATCATTCCCCGCGGGCAGGCAGGCGGCTATACGATGATGCTTCCCCAGGAGGAACGGTCCTTTATTACCAAATCCCACCTGATGGCGCAGATCAGGGTCGCCCTGGGAGGACGCTGTGCGGAGCAGATCATTTTCAATGAAATCTCCAGCGGAGCTTCCGGAGATCTCCAGCAGGTGACGGCGATTCTGCGGAAGATGATTATGGAATGGGGCATGAGCGACCGCCTGGGACCCATGATTTTCGGAGAACATCATGAACAGATATTCCTGGGCAAACAGCTCGGATCAGAACGGAATTACGGCGAAGCCGTGGCGACGATTATCGATGAGGAAATGCACAAGTACCTCAACGAAGCCTATAACGATACGCTGCGCACGCTGAATGACAATATTGAAGTCCTTCATGCGATGGCGAAGGCGCTGCTGGAAGTAGAAACCATTGACCACAAACAGGTGGAAAATCTTTTCCGCTACCATGCGCTGAAAGCTCCGGAGATTCCTGAGGCAGCTGATCCTGCGGGTCCGCAGCCGAGTCCGGCGCAGTAAAAGAACATCCGGCAGGGAACGGAAATTTCCGTTCCCTGTTTTTTTGTGTATATCCGTTCCGGGGCCTTGGCGCCTGTCTTGACAAAATACGGGGAACACTGCTATCATACACATATATTGAAAAAAGCGCAGAAGGGAAGAAGCTGTCCCCTTTCACCGTCAGAGAGCTGTTCCTTGGCTGGAAGAACAGCGGTGGAAAGCAGTATGTCACCCCGGAGCCGGCAGAAAAAAGATCTGCCCGCCGCGGACGTTACCCGCTAATGAGCGATCAATTGATCATTTAGGTGGTACCGCGGAAGCACTCTTTCGTCCTATGGGATGAAGGAGTATTTTTATTTTCAGGGAGTGGAAAAGAATGAACCGATATGAAAATCTGGGGATTTATAATCCCGGCGAAATTGAACAGAAATGGTATCATTACTGGGAAGAAAACGGTGTCTTTCATGATGAGCCGGAAGAGGGAAAAGAAGGATACAGCATCGTTCTGCCGCCGCCGAATGTGACTGGACAGCTCCATATGGGCCATGCCCTGGACGGCACGCTGCAGGATATTCTGATCCGTTATAAAAGGATGCAGGGGTATAATGTGCTCTGGCTTCCGGGCAAAGACCATGCGGGCATTGCCACACAGGTCAAGGTGGAAAAGGAAATCGCCAAAGAGGGCCTGACCAAGTATGATCTGGGACGGGAAAAATTTCTGGAAAAGGTCTGGCAGTGGAAGGAAAAATACGGAGACACCATCGGGCGGCAGATCAGGCGCCTGGGCTCTTCCTGCGACTGGAGCAGGGAAAGATTCACCATGGATGATGTCTGCGCACGCGCTGTCCGGGAAGTTTTTGTGTCCCTCTATGAAAAAGGGCTGATCTACCAGGGCAGCCGCATTACGAACTGGTGCCCGCGGTGCCGCACGGCTCTGTCGGATATTGAAGTCGAGCATGAAGATGAAATGGGCCATCTTTACTATGTCAATTACCCGATCGCGGGAGAAGACGGATTTGTGCAGATTGCAACAACCCGTCCGGAAACGATGCTGGGTGATACGGCGGTGGCTGTCAATCCCGATGATGAGCGGTATGCCTCCCTCATTGGAAAAATGCTGCAGCTGCCCCTGACGGACCGCACCATTCCCGTGATTGCCGACAGCTACGTGGATCCGGCCTACGGCACAGGCTGTGTGAAAATCACGCCCGCCCACGACCCGAATGACTTTGAGGTGGGACAGCGCCACAGTCTGCCTTCCATTATGGTCATGAATCTGGACGGCACCATGAACGGCAAAGCCGGTGCCTACAGCGGCATGGACCGCTATGAAGCCCGGGAGGCTGTTGTCCGTGACTTGAAAGAGGCCGGTCTCCTTGTGAAAATTGAAGAAAAGGAACATTCTGTGGGACACTGTTCCCGCTGCCATACCACAGTGGAGCCTATGACGACCAAGCAGTGGTTTGTGAAAATGCAGCCTTTGGCGGCACCGGCCATGGAAGCGGTACGCACAGGGAAAACACAATTCGTGCCCGAGCGTTTTGCCCATACCTATATCCACTGGCTGGAAAATATTCATGACTGGTGTATTTCGCGTCAGCTCTGGTGGGGTCACCGCATTCCCGTGTGGTACTGCCGTGACTGCGGCAAAACCATTGCCTCCCGGACGGACATCACGGCCTGCCCCCACTGCGGAAGCACTCATATTGAACAGGATCCGGATGTGCTGGATACATGGTTTTCTTCGGCTTTATGGCCGTTTTCCACTATGGGATGGCCTGAAAAGACAGCGGTGCTGAATAAATGGTATCCCACCAATACGCTGGTGACCGGTTATGACATTATTTTCTTCTGGGTGGCCAGAATGATGTTTATGTCTCTGGAATTCATGCATGAAATTCCTTTTCAATATGTCTTTATACACGGACTGGTGAGGGATTCACAGGGACGGAAAATGTCCAAATCCCTGGGCAACGGAATTGATCCGCTGGAAGTCATCGACCAGTACGGTGCGGACGCGCTCCGGTTCACGCTGGTGACCGGCAATACACCGGGCAATGATATGCGGTTTTATTTTGAGAAAGTGGAAGGAAACCGCAATTATGCCAATAAGGTGTGGAATGCGGCCAAGTTTGTGCTCATGAATCTGGAAGACTATGATCCGTCGTTTGTCCCGTCCCGGGAAGAACTGACGCTGGCCGACCGGTGGATTCTGGAGACGCTGGCCCGGACGGAAGAATCGGTCAGTGCCAATCTGGATAAATATGAGCTGGGAGAAGCGGCCGGCAGCATTTATGAATTTTCATGGAATGACTTCTGCGACTGGTATATAGAAACGGCCAAGGCCCGTCTGTACGGAGACCAGGCAGAAGATAAAAAAGTCGCCCAATATGTGCTGGTTTACACGCTGACGCGCATGCTGGCACTGCTGCATCCGTTTATGCCTTTTATTACCGAGCATATCTGGCAGCACCTGCCTCATGAGGGGAAAACCCTGGCCCGCGCCTCCTGGCCGTGCCCGGACGGAGATCTCCGTTTCCCGCAGGAAAAAGAACAGATGGAACGTCTTATGGATGCCATTAAAGCTGTCCGCAACATGAGAGCCGAAGAGCATGTCAATCCGGGAAAGCTCTGCCGGATTCATCTGGTTCCTTTGCGCGGCGATCTGGGAGAATGTGCGGAAACTCATAAAATTTACTTCGAAAAGCTGGCTCATGCGGAATCTGTCGATATTCTTCCGGAAGGGGCTCCCAAACCCGAAAATGCGCTGGCTTCTGTGGTCAGCGGCATGGAGGTCTATATGGAACTGAAGGGCCTCATTGACACAGTGAAAGAAAATGCCCGTCTCATGAAAGAACAGGAGACAGTGAAGAAAGAAATAGACAGGCTCGCCAAAAAACTAGGGAACCCGAAGTTTCTTGAAAAGGCGCCGGCCGATGTGGTGGAGAAGGAAAAGGCCAAACTGGCGGTGCAGGAAGAAAAGATGAAATCGGTGCAGGAGCGTATGAAATTCCTGGCGGAACTGGCATAAGGAGGATTCATGAATTATCAGGAATCATTAACATATCTGGGCGGAGCCGCCCATTTCGGAATCTGTCCCGGGCTGGAGCGGATCCGGGCTCTGCTGGAAAAACTGGACCATCCGGAAAATGCGTATCGGATCATCCATGTCACGGGAACAAACGGAAAGGGCAGCGTGACAGCCATGGCAGCCAGCGTGCTTCAGGCTGCCGGACTGTCTGTGGGGCGTTATAAATCGCCCCATCTTATTTCCTACACGGAAAGAATCAGTGTAGACGGAACGGATATTCCGGAGGAAGACTTTGCCCTGGCTGCGGATGCAGTCAGAAAGGCAGCGGCCAGAATTCAGGAAGACGGGATGGAGGCCCCCACCGAATTTGAGCTTCTGACGGCCATGGGATTCTGGTATTTCCGCCATAAAAAGGTTGATTATGCCGTGGTGGAGGTCGGTATGGGAGGGCTTCTCGACTCGACGAATGTGGTCATGCCTGTGGTATCGGTCATTACCAATGTAGCGATGGATCATATGAAATACTGCGGCAGCACGCTGGAAGAGATTGCGCATCATAAGGCCGGCATTATTAAAAAAGGCATTCCCGTGGTCACCGCGGCCCAGCGGGAAGGACTGAAGGAAATTCAAAAGGAGGCCCATCACCGGGAATCGCGTCTCTATTTTTACGGCCGGGATTTTTCGATTGACAGCCGTACCCGGTCGGCATCGGGGCAGATTGTGACGCTGAAGCGGAAGGATATGCCCAAAGAATTGGAGAAGGGCATGCTGTATGTCCCGTTTTTCGGCGCCTATCAGGCCGTGAATGCAGCGGTGGCGGCGATGGCCATGACACTGGTCATGAAGCAGGATGACCGTATCGGGGAAGATGCCCTGCGGGAGGGCATTGCCCGCACACAGTGGCCGGGACGCTTTGAAGTCCATGAGGACAGGGTGCCTGTTATTCTTGACGGAGCCCATAATCCCGCCGGGGCTGAGGCGCTGTCGGAAACACTGGCGGAACAGTATCCGGACAGAAGAAAGAGAATTGTCTTTGCTTCTCTCCAGGATAAAGATACGGATACGGTCCTTTCCTTTCTGGTGCACCCGGGAGATGTGGTGCTGGCCGTGCCGGCTCCGACGCCGCGGTCCCGGACACCTGAGGAGATACTGGAAAAAGTAACGGGAGACAAAAAAGCAGAGCCTGATGTGGCGCAGGCGCTGCAGGATGCCGTGGAAGGCGCGGCGCCGGAAGATATCGTCGTGGTGTGCGGTTCCCTTTATATTTTAGGCGATGCCATGAAATGGCTGAATCACAGAAAAAACTGACGGAAGGAGCGGGAGGGTCTTCTCATAGATCCTTCTGCTTTTTGCGCCTTTTTCAGGCCGCGGACCGGATGCGTACGGCCGCCGGCGGCTTCGGCGTGGGAAACGTATAAAAACATGGATTTCAACAGGGAAAAAACGGATTTTGTCATATCTATTCTGTATGAAATATGATACGATAGAGTCAGAGAAAAAGCAGAAAAATGTAAAAAAAGTAAAGTTTGTTCCGAGGGGGGAAATTCTCTGTTTCTCCAGATCCTGTGCGGTCTGAAGAGAGAGGGAAATGGAAAAGCATGCATGAAAAGAAATGATGAATGCTTTTTTTGCATTATATTTTTCGCCTTAAATTACAGATCAGTAGCGCGTTCTTTACAATTCCTTTACATACAAAGGATACGATACAAATAAACATTTATTTTCTATCCGGTGAACATCTCCGATAGAGGAGGCACTCCAGCATGTTCAGTATGATCAATAAGCATGAAGAATTTTTTGATTACCTTGTAACGAATGCGGAATTTTTTTACAAAGGCGCGGTTCTCACGAAGGAAGTCCTAAAGGACGGAACCAAGCTGGACGGGCGGATTCAGGATGTGATTGACCTGGAACACGCCGCAGATCATGTGACCCATGAAATTGTGATGAAGATGAAAAAGGTCTTTATTACACCCATTGACCGGGAGGATTTTTACAACCTGGCATGCAATCTTGACGACTGTGTCGATGATATTCAGGATGTGCTCATGAGTGTGCATATGTACCATGCCGGGTACGGCGGGAAGTCCCCCGTGCGCATGGCGGAGATCCTCATTGAAATGGCTTCTGAGCTGAAGGTGATTTTTAACCTTCTGAAGGACATCGACGGAAATGAAACGGAAATTTCCGAACGGGCGGTCCGCCTGAACCGGCTGGAGAGCGAAGCGGACCGGGTATACCGGGAAGCCATTTCCGATTTATTTGACGGCAGCCATGAAGTGATGGAGATCATCAAATGGAAAGAAATCATTGAGGCGTTGGAAAATACAGCGGATCAGGGTGAAAAAGTGGCGAATCTGATTAAAGAGGTGGTCATGAAATATGCCTGACCTATACCTCATCGGGCTTGTTCTTTTCCTGGCGCTGGCTTTTGATTTTATCAACGGGTTTCATGATACGGCCAATGCCATTGCCACCTGTATCGTCACGCGGGCTCTCCGTCCGAGCGTGGCTATCGGCATGTCGGCATGCATGAACTTTATCGGAGCGATGATTTCCACGGGTGTGGCCAAAACCATAGGCGGAGATATAGTCATGTCTCCCCGCATGGTGGATTCTGTAGTCATTATCGCGGCGCTGTCAGGCGCTATTTTATGGAATATTTTTACATGGAAGGTTGGTATGCCCTCCAGTTCCTCCCATGCCCTGATCGGGGGCATTATCGGCGCCGTGAGCGTATCCCACGGCCTGGGCGCGCTCAATCTGTGGGGGATCATGACAATCGTGGGAGGCCTTGTCCTGTCTCCGGTGATTGCTCTGGCGACGGGGTATATCGTCATGACGTCGCTGTTCATCCTGTTCCGGAATTTTCACCGGTCCCGGGTGAATGTCGTATCCAGCCATTTTCAGATTCTTTCAGCGGCTCTGATGGCTTTTTCCCATGGATCCAATGATGCGCAGAAATCCATGGGAATCATGACGCTGGTCCTGCTGTCCGGCGGATACATCAGCACGCTGGAGGTGCCTGATTATGTCAAGCTGTCCTGTGCGGCGGCCATGTGTATCGGAACCAGTGTGGGCGGGTGGCGCATTATCCGCACGGTGGGGAGCAAAATTTTCCGCATGCAGCCGGTGCACGGACTGGCGGCGGATTTGAATTCTTCGGTGACCATATTTACGGCGACCATGCTCCATCTTCCCGTGTCGACGACCCATGTGGTGGCCGGCTCGATCATGGGCGTCGGCTGTGCCCAGCGGTTCAAGGCCGTGCACTGGAGCATAGCCCGGCAGATGGTGGTTGCCTGGGTGATGA
>OLIH01000865.1_pt1 | contig 12297 bp, 11 predicted proteins | sample 1609721 | NCBI WGS metagenome assembly OLIH01 (sample SAMEA4350157, study PRJEB24818) | metagenome | biome: human; feature: gut; material: faeces | place: Denmark | collected 2013-09
AGGAAATGGTTTGGAGATAAATACCGTTTTCTCACAGATCAGGGCATCGAAGGTTTCTGGAACGATATGAACGAGCCTGCCATCTTCTACTCAAAAGAAGGACTTGAAGAAGCAAGAGAGCTGGCGCGGCAATTCGCAGATACCGGAACGAGCAACTGGGACGGAAGCGAAAAGGCAGAGGAAGCTAAAGAGGACGTCGGCGTATGGCAGCTCGGCGACAAGCTGGGAAGCCTCGCAAACAGTCAGGAGGATTATCAGAGATTCTACCATAATGTAAACGGACAGATGATCCGTCACGACAAGGTGCACAACCTGTTCGGCTTCAACATGACAAGAGCCGCCGGAGAGGCATTTGAGCGCATCGATCCGGACAAACGCTTCCTGATGTTCTCCCGTTCTTCTTACATCGGGATGCACCGTTACGGCGGCATCTGGACGGGCGACAACAAATCCTGGTGGTCCCATATCCTGCTCAACCTGAAGATGATGCCGTCTCTCAACATGTGCGGTTTCCTTTATGCAGGGGCTGACCTTGGCGGATTCGGTTCCGATACGACGAGAGATCTTCTGCTCCGTTTCCTCGCGCTGGGCGTTTTCACTCCGCTCATGAGAAATCACACTGCACTGGGTACAAGAGAGCAGGAATGCTACCAGTTTGAAAATACGGAAGACTTCCGTCACGTGGTCGGCGTCAGATACCGCCTGCTGCCCTACCTGTACAGCGAATACATGAAAGCAGCTTTAACAGACGATATGTATTTCAAACCGCTGGCTTTCGTATACCCGGACGACAAAATGGCGCGCCGCATCGAGGATCAGCTCATGCTGGGCAATGAGATCATGATCGCGCCGGTATACGAGCAGAATGCGAAAGGCAGATATGTTTACCTGCCGGAAGAGATGAAGTTCGTCAAATTCCTGCCCGATGGAAGCATCTCGGAAGAAGTACTCGGAAAAGGCATCCACTACGTGGACATCGCACTCAACGAAGTGCCGCTCTTTATCCGCTCCGGCAGATGCATCCCGGTCGCTGATGCAGCAGAATACGTAGATGAAATCGATATGGATTCGATCCGGCTGATCGGATATGAAGGAGCCGAATATGTACTCTATGATGATGACGGAGTACATAAGGATTACGATATGGAGAAAAACTGCCGGGTATTAAAATAACCGAAAACGGATATGGGGACGTAGTAAAACCGGGTTTTACTACGTCCCCATATCCAAAAAGGAGGAAAAAATGGATAATATTGAAAGAAGAGACCGGGAGATGGCATACATCTCCGACGAGTCTGTAATGGAAGAACAGAAAGTATGCCGCAGGATCCTGCAGCGGCTGAACACGGTGGACCGTTCCGATTTTGACGAGATCGGTAAAATTGTCAAAGAGCTTCTCGGGAAATCGGACGGGGCTTTTATCAATCCGCCGTTTTACTGTGACTACGGCTCCCACATCGAAGTAGGCAAAAATTTCTTTGCAAACTATAACTGTACGATCATTGATGTGGCGAAGGTAAAGATCGGCGACAACTGCCAGATGGCCCCCAATGTGGCCATCTATACAGCAGGGCATCCGCTCCATCCCGTCTCACGCAACTCTATGTATGAGTACGGCATCAGCGTGACTATCGGTGATAATGTATGGATCGGCGGCAACACGGTCATCATGCCCGGCGTTCACATCGGAAGCAATACCGTCATCGGCGCGGGGAGCGTGGTGACAAAGGATATTCCGGACTGGGTCGTAGCCGTGGGAAATCCGTGCAGGGTGATCAAACAGATTACCGAAGATGACAAAAAATACTATTATAAGGACAGAGAATTTGATCCCGAAGCATGGGATTATATCTCGAAACTGAAATAATCAGGGCTAATATCATACAAGGCGTATCTGACGGTACATAATACCTCAGATACGCCTTGTATCATTTCCATTATTATTTTGTTGTCTTCCTTCTTCTTTTCAGAACAGTCCCTGCCATTGTTCCCGATCCGAGAAGTGCTGTCAGCGCTATATAAAGTCCGGTGCTGCTATCCCCGGTCTGGGGAGCTTTGCGAATATTTTCCGCGTCAGTCCTGCCGGACTCCTCTTTATCCCCGCCGGCTGTGCCGTCTGTTCCCGTTCCGTTATTCTCTGGCTTCTCTTCATTCTCCGGGCTGTTATCTTCTGCAGATGGCTTTTCCTCGTCAGAGTCCCCGGCATCTTCTTCACCCGCCGGCTGCTCCGGTTCCGGATCAGTATCCTGTCCTGCAACGATATAATTTCCCTCGGCGTCCTGTTCAAGCCCTGCTCCCTCCGCACCTGTGATAGTCACCTGATCTGCATCGTCTCCATCGTCAATATAGATGACATTCTGGTCACTTCCTGCCGCGGTGACCTTGGAACCATCTGTAAAGGTAACACCTGCCGCACCGTTTGTAGGATCTACATTGATGCCGCCCCATGAATTCTCACCGAGGAGAAGATTAAGCGTTCCCTCCACTCTCACTGTTGAACCATTGACGATCATGGCTGCCCCGCCTGCGGTCTCCTGATTATCCAGAGTTACGTTTCTAAGTGACGCAGAGGCTTTATATACATGGAGTGCCGACTTATTTGCCGGCGCCGTCCTGATTCCAATGCCGTCGAGCATTACTCCGTCGGATGTGATCGTCACCACGTTCTCGGCCCCCATTGCATCAGAGCCATTGATCCTATAACTTCCCGAAGCACTTCTCACGGTCATTGCCTCGCTTAAAAATAACGGAGCAGTGAGCGTAACATCCTTATTCAATTCAATAAGAGAGATATCGGCGCCTGCTGCTGTTTTTGCCTGGATAAACTGTGAAAGATTGGAATCCGCCACATAAGCTGTCTGCCGGTGGTTTGCGCCGCCGTCATTTTCCGTCACAACAACCGTAAGCGCAGCCCCGGATGCAGAAGCGCCGCCCTCAAGACAGACCACGGACTGGGTGGCTGTAACCGGTGTCGCATTCAATACCGCATCTGAAAAATCAGCCGCTGCATTGTCCACGTTGATTCCGTACCACGAATTACTTCCCAATGTCAGGTTCACCGTTCCGTTAAAATCTGCCGCTGCACCGTTGTTTATAATCACCGGCGCTCCGCCGGCCGCATTGCTGTGGTCAATGGTAAGCCCGTTCACAGTCAGATTTGTGCCGTACACATGCAGCGCCGACTTATTCCCTGCCGACGTCTGTATTTTCACATTATCGAGAGTAATCCTGTTTCCCATCAATGTGACAAGGTTCCCGCTCACGCTGTCAGTTCCTGCAAGCGTTCCGCCTTTGATCACTACATCATTATTTATAGAAAGCGCACTGGTAAGTTCTATCCTCTGATCTCCCAGATCTATCTCGCCGCCCTGAGCGATCGCCGCCTCAAGCTCTTCCTGTGTGTCAATGACGGCATCCGCCCGGTCAGTTATACCCGGCTTGTTTTCCGCCGTATTTATTTCAACTTTACTGTTCTGTTCAGGGATACCCGGTTCCTCATTCAACTGTTCATGGCTTAACCCACCGGCATCCTCCGGGTCTTCTGCCCCCTCTGTATCCCGGTTTTCCGACATTCCGTCTGTATTCTGCACTATTTCAGGTATCTCATCTGTATCCTGTAATTCATCTTCTCCGGCTGTTTCACCGGTCTTTTCTTCGTCCGATATTTCTTCTGCTGTCTGTACTGTCTGTATATCTGTAAGATTTTCTGCCGCCAGAGCCATTCCGGGCACTGTGCCTGTCACCATAGCCGCACATATCATTGCAGCTACAATTTTTCTCTTCATAATATTCTCCTGTTTTTGTCATATTTTGAAATCATTCTCCGGCGCCGGTCTGTTGAATAATTTCACGGCAAGAGTATACTAATCCGAACAGAAAATTGTCAACATGCGGAGGCTGAAAAAGCACTGGAAACTACAGGAAAAAAGGAAGATTTTACACCATTCCCAGACTCCGCAGTATGTACAGCCATCCCGTCAGTGTAAAGGCACTGAACAATGTCGTCAGCATGACCACACTGGATGTCAGCACGCCTTCATGTCCCATATTGCGCGCCATTACATAGCAGCTTACTGTCGTCGCCGAGCTGAGCATGACGAGGATTGCCACCAGTTCTTCCCTGCGGAACCCCATCCACACGGCCAGCGGCAGGAACAAAGCGGCAAACAGCACCAGCTTCATAACAGATGCTGTCGCTGCCGGCTTTACTTTTCCGAAGGCCTTCTTCAGGTCGAAGCTTGCGCCCATCGCCATCAGCCCGAGGGGAGTAGCCGTCGCCCCGATATCCGATACCGTCTTCTCCAGAATGGACGGCATAGGCAGCTTGAGGGCTGACCAGACAAGCCCCGCCACGATACCGAGGATGATCGGATTTGTAATGATTCCTTTGAGCGTCGTCATCCACACTTCCTTGTCCAGCTTCTTTCTCTCCGGCTTAAAGAATGAGAGTACAACAACCGCCATGACATTATACAGCGGCACGCTTCCGATGATCATAAGCGGGGCCATCCCCGCATCCCCGTATATATTCTGGATAAACGCAATCCCCAGAAGCGCCGCGCTGCTCCGGTACGACGCCTGAATAAATTCTCCCTGTATGCTCTTGTCCCTCCATAAGAAGGACACCAGCGCCGCAATAATAATAGATATCAGCGTAACGGCAAAACAGAACAGAACGAATTTCAGATTCCATACCTGAGAGAAATCCACTGTCGAGAGATCCTCAAACAGCAGGACCGGCAGCGGAACGAGGAATACGAATTTATTCATTTTTGATGCAAATACATCGTCGATCAGGCCGAGTTTATTTAAGATAAATCCCAGTACCATCAGAAGGAAAATGGGAACAGTGGCATTCAGGCTGAAGATCAGATTGTCCATAGTATAAGACTCCTTTTATCTAAAACTTTAAACGTAGAAATTCTGTTCTTTATTCTGTTCCTTTTTTGTTTCTGTGTCAAGTGGCAGCATTATCTTCACGCCGAATCCTCCGTGTCCGCTTCTTCCGATCTCCACTCTTCCTCCATGGGATTCCGCAATCTGCTTTACGATCAGCAGACCCAGACCGTGTCGCTGCTCCCTTGTATTTGTATCGCACACCATGTAGTGAGGCGCATGATTCAGCTTTTCGATTTCTTCATCGGAAGCGCCCGTCCCGTCATCCTCAACAGAGATCACGCAATATCCATTTATTCTTTCCGCAGCTTTCTCTGTCCGTGGCATTTTTCCTTTCCCCCGCTCTCCTTCCGCAGCTTTCTCTGCCGGGCATCCTGGCTGTGAGACAGACACCGATATATAAACCGTGCATCCGTCTTCATTATGGTTCATACTGTTCTGGATCAGGTTCGAGACCGCCCGCTTTATAAGTTCTTTATCCGCACAGATCGGACAGACCATAAGTTTCTCGTCAGTCTCCCATTCAATGGGATATCTTCCGTCCACATCCATGTTTATAAAATCTACCGCTGCCTGCCGGACAAGAGCGACTGCATTGATCTCTTCCCTGACAACAGGCTGCATATTGTACTCCATCTTAGACGCCAGATTCAGGTCATTGATGAGATTCTTGATCCTGCGGCTCTGGCGGACAATGGCAGACGCTTTCTTTCTATCCTCTTTCCGCAGATATTCGGAATCCCCGAGCTGCGCCGCATATCCCATGACCATAGATAGGGGCGTGCGGATATCGTGGGATACGCCGGCGATCCAGTTGGCGCGGGCGGCGTCTTTCCTCCTGAGCTGATATTTCTGCGACTGCAGCATTTCTGAAGTTTTATTCAGATGAAATGCCAGCTCCGAGAGTGTGCCTTTTTCTTTTAAACTGACCGGTTCTCCTTCCGGCAGTTTTTGGATGCCCTCCACGATCGGGCGCACCGAGCGCAGCAGCCCGGTGTTTGCCCCGATATAGATCAGAAGTACGAGCACGATATTTGCCGCAAGAACCGTAAGCACAGTCTTTGGCGCGCTCTCGATCATCTGGTAATCCCAGCTCGGGTACATGTGTTTCCAGAAACTCTTTTGCGGATACCCGAGGATCATCAGTCCGTCTTCTCCCGCCCCGGTAAATATGGGACAATCATCAATATATCCCCGGGTAATCGACGCAATTTCCGAAGCCGTATAGACGAGCGGCACCGTGTCCGGCAGATAATCCGAATGCCACAGCGCCTTTAACGTGCTGTTATCTATATAGACGGCCCAGATATTTTCGCTTTCCAGCTCTGTCTGCATCTCTTCGGGCATAACATATCCCGTCTCTGTCTCTTCCATAGAGTCCGCCGTCTCCTGCGCAGTCGTCCACGGTCCCCTGTTCGTAGAATGCCCGACCGTATAAAAGATCAGAAAACCGACATTAAGCGCCAGAAAGAGAAAAATACTCAGAAGCAGGATCAGGACAAATCTCCGGATCAGTTTCGGTATACTTTTCATAGTCTGTCATTTCCTTTCTCTGTTCAGTCCTTGTGGTCAATCCCGGGTTATCGCTCTACGATCAGTTTATAGCCCAGCCCTTTTACCGTTACCAGCGAAACCGGCTTTGACGGATTTTCCTCAATCTTCTCCCGGATACGCCGGATATGGGCCATGAGAGAATTCTCATACCCGTAAGGATTGTCGCCCCACGCCGCTTCACAGAGGGCGTCAATGGTCACGATCCTCCCTGCATTGCGATACAAAGCAGACAGGAGAGCAAATTCCTTTGCTGTCAGCGGGATATGCTCTCCGCCCTTTATCACTTCCGCCCGTTCCAGATCGATCTCACAGCCGCTCAGTTTCACAAGCGGATTTTCCTCTTTATAACTCCTCCGGAGAATCGCAGCAATACGGAAAAGCAGTTCTTTGGGGAGAAACGGTTTTACCATGTAGTCGTCCGCCCCAAGCCCGAACCCCCGGAACTTGTCTTCATCCTCACCCCGGGCTGTCAGGAAAAGCATCGGATAATCCCCTTTTTCTTTCAGCTTTTCCATCAGTCCGAAGCCATCGCCATCCGGGAGCATTACATCGAGAACGGCCAGCTCAGGCTCAAATTCATCCGCCGTTTTCAGCGCTTCTGCCACACTCTGCGCGGTCCGGATATTCTCATATCCGTCTTCTCGCAATATACTTACAACCATATCCAGCAGATCCGGCTCATCATCCACCAGCAGGATCCGTTTTCTCTTTATATAATCTGATAACATAGACATTCCCCTCCCTTTCCGACAAAGCATCTCTGTGTTACCATTCTCCATTCAGAGCTTTGCCACTTTCAGGCTGCAGCACATATCCGCCGCCAGAGATATTGTAGCACAGCGGTCCTGCATTTTGTATTCTGCACGGCAAATGTAAGGTAAATGTAAGGCAGGGAGAAGATTGGCGTAAGGTTCTCCATATATGATAAAGATACAGCGACGGGGAGCCCGCCGCCAAATGAATAAAGAAAATGACGACAGTTCAGCCGCTCTATTAGCAAAGCTGCGCTGCCGCAAAAAGGAGATGTGTAATATGAATATAATCCAGACAAGAAACCTGACCAAATCCTACGGTAACTTTACCGCCGTATCGAATCTGAACCTGCACGTTCCGAAAGGATCTGTGTACGGATTCGTCGGGCCGAACGGCGCAGGTAAGTCAACGACCATGAAAATGTTCCTCGGGCTCACCCGCCCGAGCAGCGGTGCATTTGTCATCGATAAAATGAGCTATCCCCACAACCGTGTAAAAATCCTGAGAGAAATCGGCTCCTTTATCGAGGCACCCGCTTTCTACGGAAACCTTACCGGCGAGGAGAATCTGGACATTATCCGCCGGATCTTAAAGCTGCCGAAGTCCGCTGTAGACGACGCACTGGAGCTTGTAGATCTCACCCCTTATAAAAAACGCCTTGCCCGCAAATATTCCCTTGGCATGAAGCAGCGACTCGGACTTGCAGGAGCCCTTCTCGGCAGACCGCCTATCCTGATCCTCGATGAACCTACAAACGGACTCGATCCGGTGGGCATCCACGAGATCCGCACACTGATCCGCTCCCTGCCGGACAAATTTGACTGCACAGTATTCGTCTCCTCTCATCTTCTCTCGGAAATAGAGCTGATGGCAGACCACATCGGCGTATTAAACCATGGACATCTGCTCTTTGAGGGAACGCTGGAAGAACTGAAAGAAAAAGCAGCTTTTGAGGGGTATCCCGATGATAATCTGGAAGATATGTTCCTCGCCCTGATCGAGGAAGACAATATAAGACGGGGTGGTGTGAAATGAGTTTCCGATTAGAATGTAAGAAAATCAGACGGACCGGCCTGACGGCTGCATTTTTCGCAGGCGGTATCATAGCAGCGGCACTTCCGGTCATCAATACGGCCGCGCGTCCGGATACTTTTACCACTATGGCAGGCTCGCCCGCCGCAGTCCTCGCAGGCGCCAATCTGCAGATGATTTCTATGCTGAATCTCCTGCTCATCACAGCCGGAACCTGCATCCTGTACCACATCGAATATGCGGATAATGCGCTTCAGAAGATGCAGTCGCTCCCTGTCCGGGAGTCAGGGCTTTTTATCGGGAAATGCGAGATACTCCTGCCGTTTTTCCTCATGATAATTCTCTTCGAGACCGCCTCTCTGTGTTTCTGCGGATGGCACTGGCTGGACGCCGGAAAAGAAGAACTCATGGAAATACTGCAGACTCTCGGGTTTACACTGCTCCTCACACTTCCGGCAGCCGTGATCTCCCTCGTGATCGCATCAGCATGCCGGAATATGTGGACCGCACTCGGAATCGGAATTTTATGTATCTTTATGGCTACCATACTCCCTGAGAATAATTTTATCGTCTCTTTGTTTCCATACGTCCTGCCGTTTCAGATATTGCTGGGCATGGAGACAGCGCGGGTGCTCTATTACTGTATTGCAGCCGTGTGCGAAACTGCCGCTGCATGTGCCGCAGAGATTATTTACTTAAAAGTCAGGAGGTTATTTGCATGAATATTTTTACATTAACAGCAGTTGAATTTAAGAAAATAAAGCGATCAAAGATTCTGCTGATCCTGATCGCCGCCACGGTCATTCTTTGGTTTCCGAATACACTGAACGCAGATCTGAATTTCGATATGAGCGATATAGGCATTTCTCCGGAAAACAGCTTCTTCATTCAGGGATTCATGGGAATGGCATGGTTTATCTATCCGGCGGTCATGGTCGTAACAACCGTCATTCTCGTCCAGACGGAACGGACGAACCACGGTATCCTCAAGATGCTCGCCCTGCCGGTCGGCACGCCTCTTTTGTGTCTTGCCAAATTCATTGTCCTTGCAGTGACCGCAGCGGCATTTATCCTGTTTATGACTGCCGGATACTACACTGCCGCGGCTGCAGCAGGCGCGCTGAATGACTACAGCTTCATCCTTGCGCCGGACTATGTACTCCCCTTTGCCGGGAAACTGTATCTGGCTTCCCTGCCTATGCTGTCCGTATTCTGGCTGATCGCCGTGTGCATATCAACTCCCATATTTTCTGTGGGCGTAGGACTTATCTCAATCGTGCCGAGCGTGCTGATCAATAATACAAAAGCATGGTTTGTCTATCCCATGGGATACCCGTTCTATCTTGTAATGACAGAATACGGAAAAGTGGCGGAAAATATTGGAAAAAGCCGGATGAATCCGATTCCATGGATTCCTGTTGCTGTTGGAATTACACTGATCTGTTTACTGATTTCCTGCCTGTATTTCGGGCGGGCTGAAAGGAGATAAGAAAAAATGAAAGAAAAAATATTGACCGCTGTCAGCACACTTATGATCTTCATTCCGTGGACAATCCTGCCTCTGCGCACATTTAACTGGGCGCTGGAGTCTCCTGCTGCTGAGATCATCGTATACAGTTATGCGGCATTCATGGTATTCAGCGGGATATTCACCCTGCTGTCATATACGACAGCAGGGGTAAAAAATAATTTAATGAAAATCTGTCTTGTAATCACCTTGATGTACGCCGTCGGTGCTGCGGCGATCGTGGGAATGTCTCTTGTATAAATACTGCTGCGGCTGATTGCCGCACATACAGAAAACTCATAACAGATTTTTATTCTCCAACGATACATACGCGGATCAGGTTTGTCCGGCCCGGAATGCCAAGCGGGATTCCGCCTGTAAATACAATCTTGTCTCCCTCTTCTACGACACCATGGGTCTGTGCCGCCTCGATGGCGCGCAGGCAGAGAATTTCCGAGCTGTACTCTTCCCTGATCTGCAGAGGCAGGATGCCCCACGACAGATTCAGCTGTCTGCATACCCTTTCTGAACTGGAGCATCCTGCAATCAGGCACTCCGGACGATACTTGGAAATCATCCGTGCAGTATTGCCGGTCTTGCTGACTGCAAGGATCGCATTTGCTTTCAGATCGATGGCTGTCATGCAGGTCGCGTGAGAGATCGCATTTGTAATGTCCGGATCCTCGTTTCTCGCCCTGTTGCGGAAGATTGCATTATAATCGATATTCCGTTCCATATGCACCGCAATCTTCACCATCATTTTCAGAGCTTCTACCGGATACTTGCCTGCAGCCGTCTCTCCGGAAAGCATGATCGCACTGGTTCCCTGATAAATGGCGTTCGCAACGTCTGTCGTCTCCGCACGGGTCGGACGCGGATGGATCATCATGGAGTCGAGCATCTGTGTTGCAGTGATAACAACCTTTCCTGCCGCATATACCTTCTCAATAATCTTCTGCTGGATGATCGGCACATGTTCCAGAGGAATTTCCACACCCATGTCTCCTCTGGCGATCATGATTCCGTCTGCCGCCTCGATGATCGCATCAATGTTATCCACGCCCTGCTGATTTTCAATCTTGGCAATGATATGGATTTCATTTCCGCCGTTATCATTGAGGAGCTGTCTCATCTCGCGGATGTCTTCAGCCGTCCTTGTAAATGAAGCAGCCACAAAATCGAAATCCTCCTGAATTCCAAACATAAGGTCGTCTCTGTCTTTCGGGCTGATAAACGGCATCTTCAGCTCTACGCCCGGCACATTGACTCCCTTGTGGTCTGATATATCTCCGCCGTTCTTTACAATACATACAATATCCTTATCTACTATGTTTACAACTTCCATTCCGACAAGTCCGTCATCGATCAGGATAGAATCACCGGGTTTTACATCTTTATAGAGATCCTTGTAGCTGATCGTCACCTGTTCCTGTGTTCCCTCAACCTCATCGTTAACAAGAGTAAATTCCTGTCCCTCTTCCAGCGTGATCTTCTTATTCTTAAAACATCCGATACGTATTTCCGGACCTTTCGTATCAAGAAGAGCTGCAATCGGCTTGTCGAACTGCCTGCGCAGTGTTTTCAGTTTCTCCAGCCGCGCTTTCTGTTCTTCATGAGTGCCATGTGAAAAATTAAAACGGGCCACATTCATTCCCTCACGGATGAGAGCTTCCAGAATACCCTCTTTGTCTGTGGCCGGTCCAAGTGTACAGATGATCTTTGTCTTTCTCATATTCTTTCCTTTCCGGATGACTCCTTGCTTTGATTAAACGACACAGTTCTTTATTAATGCGAACCGTTAAAGTTATTATAACATCATCACAGGTTTAATATCCAGAGTGAAATCCTAAGATAGACGTATTCTTTACAAAGATAATGCAAAAAGCACCCCCATGTTTACAAAAAACCGTGATTTTCTGTTCAGGGAGTGCTTATAAATGCATAACATACTATTTTAATTTTCCGTATTCTTCGTCAGACACCGCCTCAAGCCACTCATTGGATGCTCCTTCTGCCGGCACCTCGATAGCAAGATGCTGGAACCATGAGTCCGGTGCCGCGCCGTGCCAGTGTTTTACTTCCGGCGGAATGTTTACAACATCTCCGGCTTTCAGCTCCTGTGCCTCTTTACCCCATTCCTGATAGTAACCGCATCCGCCTGTTACAAGGAGAATCTGACCGCCCTTGTGGTGGATGTGCCAGTTATTACGGCAACCCGGCTCAAAAGTCACGTTGCCTATTCCGACTCTCTCTGTAGTAAGCATCTTCAGATAGCTCTGTCCGATGAAATACTGGGCGAATGCTGTGTTCGGCTCGCCGACCTCAAATACGTTTCCGCCGCCTAAGTCCTGTTTCATTTTTTCTGTATCCATGTGTAACGCCTCCAGTTTTTATACAATTTCTTTTTATCTGTATCTATTGTATAACCGGGGGAGGCTATAGACAAATGCTTAGTTTACATGGCGGAGCATGCCCGGAAGGTATGATTGTGAAACGTCATTTACTTATTTCGCAACACATAATAAGTTCCCTTTGATTTTCCTTCTTTCTTGAGC
>OLIH01000866.1_pt1 | contig 12262 bp, 11 predicted proteins | sample 1609721 | NCBI WGS metagenome assembly OLIH01 (sample SAMEA4350157, study PRJEB24818) | metagenome | biome: human; feature: gut; material: faeces | place: Denmark | collected 2013-09
GTTGTCTTATTGGCATACAATTTTATTGCAGAAAAGTAATTATTATCCGGTTAAATTCCACTTTAAAGGGTTTGACGCATTTCGTCAAACCCTAAAATAACGAATTTAGTCTTCAGTATGGAATTTAACTTTACTTGTGGAATTTACTTTTTCACTCAACCATTTTTTATTTTTTTACAGTTCAGCCGGTATATGAGCAAAGAAGCGGCGCAGCCGCAGCAAGCACGTAAGTGCGGCTTTGCGAATAGCGCGGCTGAACTGTTTAACTTTCTGTCTCCTCTTTCTTTTCTTCTGCCATTTTTTCTGCCGAGAGTCCTGCCGCCATCTCCTGTCTTACCATGATCTGGAGTGCCTGTCTGTTATTTCTGACAATTACTTCCTCATGACTCCCGCCGTACTCGCCGTCGAGGGTCCAGGGTATCTCTTCCAGAGATTCAAACTTTACACATCCTGACTTAAACGAGTACATACGCTCCGGATTGATCTGCCTGAGCATGATCGCGCCGAGCAGGTCATTTAATTCAAGGGGATTCTTTGGCGTTTTGATGAGCGTCACTTCAAATTCTCCGTCATCAAATACTACGTCCGGTCCTATAATTCCGGTAAAGCCGCCCACTGACCGTGAATTTGTGACCATGCCGTAGATAAATTCATCCTCCAGCTCTTCACCATCATGCGTTACACGTATCTTATAGGACGGAATGTTGAAAATCCGCTTTGCCCCCTCAAGAACGTACGCCAGATGCCCCAGAATATTCTTCATACTCTGCTTTGTCTCATAGGACACGTCCGTAAAAAGACCGAATGCGGCGATATAGATAAAATAGTCCTCGTTAAATCTCCCCACGTCGCACGAAAACGGCACGCCGTTAACTGCGGTATCCGCAGCCGCGAGGATATCTTTCGGAATACCGAGGCTGGTAGCAAAATCATTTGTCGTACCGGCAGGAATATAGCCCAACGGAGCTTCATACCCCCTTGTCCGCATCCCCTTCACTACTTCATCCAGAGTGCCGTCGCCGCCGCTGCAGACGATCAGGTCATATCCGTCCGGACATGTTTCCATCTTTTCAGTCGCGTCGCGGTATTTCTGTGTCGGATATGCCGTCACCTCATATCCTGCCTTTGTAAAAATGTCAAGGACGTCTGAGAGCTTTGGTTTAAGAGTTCCTGTGCCAGCATTTGGATTATAGATAAACAACATTTTCTTCATAGCCATATCCTCCCATGTTTACATAATCCCGTCTTTAAGTCAGCAAAAGGCTGTACCTTTGCACAGCCTCTTCTTTTTCAACATCTCTTTATCTGAATCTCACCGGATAACCGGCCGGAAATTTTTCTCCTGATCTTATTTTACTTTATTTGCGAAAAATGTCCTGATCCCTTCTGCAGCTTTCCTTTCATCTTCTCCATCAGTCACTACAGTGATCTTCTCGCCGTCTGCAAGGCTCAGGCTCATCATTCCCATAATGCTCTTGGCGTTGATGTTCTTCCCGCCAACCTGAATGTACACTTTGCTTGCGTACTGACTCGCTTCCTGTACGAGCAGTGCGATCGGTCTGCCGTCAAATCCGTCTTCTGTTTTAACTACAACAGGTGTTTTAATCATAATATTCCTCCTTGTTCCTGCCTTACCTTGTCTGCCATCTCACTAAGCCTGCGCAGTCTGTGGTTGATGCCGGACTTTCCTACCGGAGGATCAAGCGTCTCTCCCAGTTCTTTCAGAGTGGCGTCGGGATTCTCAAGACGGGCGACCGCCGCCTCCACCAGATTAACCGGCATATGCTCAAATCCCACCGTATCTCTGAGGTATGTAATGTCCTCAACCTGTTTCACTGCCGCCGATACAGTCTTATTGATGTTGGCAGTCTCGCAGTTCACCTTCCTGTTTACAGAATTTCGCATCTCTTTTAAGATCCTGACATTCTCAAGTTCCATCAGAGCTACATGCGCTTCCATTACATTAAGGATATCTACTATCTGAGAACCTTCTTTCAGGTATACAACATAAGAGTTCTTACGTCTCACAATTTTGGCGTCCAGTCCGAAACTGCAGATCACTTCACGGATCTTTTCTGCCGCTTCCTGCAGCGAGCAGACGATCTCGAAATGATATGATTTCTTCGGATCACTCATGGAGCCTGAAGCCTGATATGCTCCCCGCAGGAACGCCCTCTTACAGCATGTCTGCTGAATCACAAGAGGACTGAACGGATGGATATCATCTGCGCCGTTCGTATGATCACCGACCATCTTTGTTGCCTGAAGTATGCGGAACGCGTCTTCATGCCGTTTCACAACAACCGCATATGACACACTTTGTTTCGCAATGTTTCTCCTTATCGAGATATCAGTTCTAATATTAAATGTTTTTTCTATCAATGTAAAGACTTTTCTTGCAACAAGGAAATTTTCCGAATGGATTTTTATGCTGCACCGGTCAAACCGGTTGAAAACGATTGTTCCGCACAATCCGATAAACGCGGCCAGCTCCGCAATCTGACAGTGACGCGCGGAACTTATATTGCCTGCCAGTTCTTCCCGTACTTTCCCAGAAAAAGACATAATCTCACTCTTTCCTTTTCGTGATGGCGTCTTTCCCGATATCACGATGCTCGATGCGGACGCCGTAATTCTCCTGTTTGTCAAGCTTCTGGTACAGGGCGTTCGCCAGAGTAACGGATCTGTGCTTTCCGCCCGTGCAGCCGATCGCTATAACGAGCTGATTCTTTCCTTCCAGAATATAATTCGGGATAAGGAAATCAACCATGTCCGTCAGTTTGTCGAGAAATACCTGCGCCTTTTCATTTTCCATGACATAGTCCTGGACTTCCGGATCATTTCCTGTCTTCTCTTTCAGTTCATCTATATAATACGGATTCGGCAGGAAACGCACGTCAAAAACGAGATCCGAATCCTGCGGGATACCATACTTGAACCCGAAAGACATGACCGTGATATACAGATTGCAGAAGCTCTCGCCTTTTACAAAAATCTTCTCCAGTTCCAGCTTCAGTTCTCTGGTCAGCATCTTACTTGTATCAAGGATATAAGTTGCCCGGATCTTCAGGAACATAATCTTCTCACGTTCCCTTGCGATTCCCGTATCCACCCTGCCGGATCCGCTCAGCGGATGCTGGCGCCTGGTTTCTTTATATCTCTTGATCAGCACATCGTCCTGCGCATCCAGAAACAGAATCTCATAGCTGACTTTTTTCTCGTCCATCTCATCGAGTACTTCCTGGAGGCCGCCGAAATCCTGGCCGCCGCGGACGTCGATCCCGAGGGCGATCTTCTTCACCTTTTCCTCCGGGTCACTGAACATCTCCACAAATCGGGTGAGCAGCGGGATCGGCAGATTATCCACGCAGAAATACCCCATATCCTCCAGCATCTTAAGCGCTGTCGTCTTGCCTGCTCCCGACATTCCCGTTACAATCACTAAACGCATCTGTCAAAATTCTCCTATCTTCTTCACTTCCGGCTCCAGCCTTACTCCTGAGTTTTCCTCAACACGACGGGCCACCGTCTCCATCAGCTCCGCTACTTCCCGCGCGGTTGCGCCGCCGCGGTTGATCACGAATCCGCAGTGTTTCTCCGATACCTGTGCATTTCCCACGCGGAAACCTCTTAATCCCGCGTCTTCGATCAGCTTGCCGGCAAAATATCCCTCCGGCCTCTTAAATGTGCTTCCGGCGCTGCCGAACTCAAGCGGCTGCTTTGACACACGTTTTTCTTTCAGCTCATCCATCTTCGCGCGGATCTCTTCTTTATTTCCTTCTCTGAGGGCGATCTCTGCCCCGAGCACTACATAGTCCATCCTTGAGACAATACTGGTGCGGTATCCCATCTTCATCTCTTCAACAGGAAGCGTCAGCACCTCGCCTTCCGGGGTAAGTACTTCGGCACTCTTTAACACCTGTTTCATCTCGCCGCCGTACGCGCCTGCATTCATGCGCACCGCGCCGCCCAGAGTCCCGGGAATGCCGGACGCGAACTCAAATCCCTCAAGTCCGGCCTCGTATGCCGCTGCGGCCACTTTTGACAGAAGGGCTCCGGCCTGCGCGCGGATGTTCTCTCCTTCCACCTGTATGTCTTTCATATTCTTGAAAATCTGTATGATGACTCCGCGATAGCCCTTATCCGCGACCAGGAGGTTGCTTCCGTTTCCTATTATATAATACGGGACATCCTGCTCTAAACACAGAGCTATAATCCGCTTGATCTCCCCGGCAGATGACGGCATGACGAAGTAGTCTGCCGGCCCGCCGATGCGAAATGTGGTGTGTCCCGACATCAGCTCATCTTTCAGGACATTTTTCTCTCCGGTGATGGCACAAAGTTCATTATACAGATTCATAAATATACTCCATTTCTTAATTCTTTGCTTATTCGTCACATTATTATAATCCAACCACAGAGGGATGTAAAGTAACGTTTCTTGCAAAACTCATAGTTTCAGTGTATAATGTACGGGTATCTCTGAATTTTTCAGCGTCAGATCAGGCGCACTGTAACAGACAAAGGAGTGGAAAAAATACAGTGGACTCTGGTGACACCTTTCAACTTATCATATTGATCATTTTGCTTATACTCTCAGCATTTTTCTCATCAAACGAGACCGCGCTTACGACCGTGAGCAAGATCCGGCTGCGCTCTCTGGCTGATGATGGAAACAAAAGGGCTGCGATGGTTCTCGACATTACGGAGAATCATACTTCCAAGATGCTGAGTGCCATACTGATAGGCAACAATATCGTCAACATCTCTGCATCTTCTCTCTCGGCTACACTTGCATACGCATTCGGCGGATATATGGTCAGCATCGCCACGGCAGTGCTTACGGTCGCGATCCTCGTTTTCGGCGAGATCACGCCTAAAAACTATGCCACCATAAACGCGGAGAAGATATCGCTGCGGTATATCGGGATCATCAAGTTTATTATGACAGTCATGACCCCGGTGATCTTTATCATCAATCTCTTTTCACGCGGCATCATGCTGATTCTGCGGGTGGATCCTTCCGCCACGAAGAAGATCATGACGGAGGAAGAGCTCCGTACTATCGTTGATGTCAGCCACGAGCGAGGCGTGATCGAGACCGGCGAGAAAGAGATGATCAACAATGTATTTGATCTCGGAGACGCCGACGCAAAAGACATCATGGTTCCGAGAGTGCATGTGACATTTGCCGAAGTAAATAATACCTATGACGAACTGATCGATATCTTCCGGGAAGATAAATTCACCCGTCTGCCGGTCTATGAGGACTCACAGGACAATATCGTTGGTATTATCAATATGAAGGATCTTCTCCTGTGCAGCCGGGATGAATCTTTTAACATCCGCGACATTATGCGGAAACCGCATTTCACCTATGAATACAAGAGCATTTCCGAGCTTCTGGTAGAGATGAGGGAATCAACGTTCAATATCGCGATCGTGCTCGATGAGTACGGCGAGATGGCTGGACTGATCACACTCGAGGATATCCTGGAAGAGATCGTGGGAGAGATCCACGACGAATACGACGAACAGGAAGATGAGATGTTCTTCCAGCTCGGCGACCGCGAATATGTGATCGAGGGCGCCATGAATCTTGATGATGTAAACGAACGTCTCCATACGGAATTCACTTCGGAAGACTATGATTCCCTGGGCGGATTCATCATCGAGCACCTTGACAGGCTGCCCGAATTGAACGACGAAGTCGTGACAGAGGACGGTACACGTCTGGTTGTAGAGACACTGGATAAGAACCGTATCGAAAGCGTGCATGTGTATCTGCCTGAAAAGAAGGCAGATGGGGAGAATACCCAGGATGAGGATACAGATTCCGGTGCAGACGCTTCTTCTGTAAAAGATGCCGGAGAGAATCTGTCAGACAAAATTCCGAATGACGATGCTATTGCCGATAAAAAGACGGATGAAGATACTTCCAATCCGGACAATGCATAACGTATACTGATTTTCAGCCGGTGGCTGCCAGAAGGCAGTCACCTTTTTTCTTTTTCTGCATATCCTGTTATAGAATAAATCGGAAAAGGAAGCATAACTATGCCTTATACTATCATGCTCGACGCAGGCCACGGCGGACGCGATCCCGGAGCGGTATACAACGGGAGACAGGAAAAAGACGACTCCCTCGCCCTCACTCTTGCCGTCGGAGAACTCCTTCAGGAAAGAGGGGTAGATGTCCTTTACACCCGCACCACGGATGTCTACGAATCCCCCTATCAGAAAGCAATGGAGGCAAATGCGGCCGGCGCGGATTTCTTTATCTCCATCCACCGCAACTCCAGTCCGGAGGCCAACACCTATTCCGGCGTAGAATCTCTCGTCTACAACAAATCGGGAATCAAACTGGAAATGGCAGAGAACATAAACGAACAGCTCGAAGCCGTGGGATTTGTAAATCTGGGCGTAAAAGAACGCCCGGGACTCGTCGTCCTCAGGCGTACACGTATGCCGGCTGTTCTTGTGGAAGTCGGCTTTATCAATTCAGATACAGACAATATGCTGTTTGATAATAATTTTAATGATATTGCCCTCGGGATCGCGGAAGGGATCCTCGATACACTTCAAATGAACGGCGATGTGTCCACCCCCGGCTCCTATACCGTGCAGGCAGGCGCTTTCCGCAACGGAGCCTATGCAGATCGGCTTCAGCAGGAACTGCTGGAACAGGACTTTCCCGCAGTAACCAGCCAGAATAACGGACTGTACCGTGTCACCGTAGGGACATATCCCACATTGGACGAAGCCGCGGCTGTCGAGAGAAGACTCAAACAGGCAGGATATCAGACGGTGATCGTAAGCGGATGAATTCCGTATTTATCTGAGAGATATTTCCTCGGTAAAACGTCCGAAAATCAATCGGATACAGTGTATATAGATAATGTATTCATATATGGAGGGAGAACGATTCCGGCTCCGGTTACAGGACGTAAGACAAAGTAACAAATCCGTGATACGGCTAAAAACAATCAATAAAATGAATAAACTCGCTTAAAGCTCAAACATATTCATTTTATTGATTAACGCTGTATCACGGATTTTAACTTTGGCTAACGCCCCTTCACAGTCACCGTCCTCATTCTCCCTCCATATACGAAAGATTCATCAGAGCAGTTGTATCCGTCTGATTTTCTGCGTTCATCCGATTGGAAGTATCTCCCCGATAATCACGAAATTTACAGAAAACCAGTTGAAAGGGGAACCGTAGTCAATTATGCTGCTGTCTTGATCTTTCCGTATGAGATTCGATTTTCGGGCTGGAAATGAAAACAGCCGGGAGACAGGTATTGTGTACGCACCGTTGGAGCAGCGTCGGCACTTAGAGCGCGTCTTTTGCGCTCTTATGTACCGCTACGCTGTGACCGAGTGAAAACGTGTGCGCGAGCAATACCTGCCTCCCGGCGGATACCTTTCCAGTTCGGGAAATCCGAATTAATCCGTCAATCCTTCTGCTTTGATTACGTCGACTACGCTGTCCACGTATTTCTCGCAGATTTCATCGGACGCCGCCTCGACCATGACGCGGATCACCGGCTCGGTGCCGCTCTCGCGGACAAGGATACGGCCGTCGCTTCCGAGTGCGTCTGCTGCTTTCTGGACAGCTTCTACAACTGCCGGGTTCTCTCTTGCCGTCTTTTTATCTTTCACGCGGACATTTTTGAGAACCTGCGGGAAAATCGTAACTTCATCAGCCAGTTTTCCAAGTGTCTGTTTTTTCTCAAGCATTACTTCCATGAGCATCAGTGATGTAAGGATACCGTCGCCGGTTCTTGCGTGTTTGCTGAAGATGATATGTCCGGACTGCTCACCTCCGAGCACGAAACCGTTCTGCATCATATTCTCATACACGTATTTATCGCCGACTGCTGTCTGCTCGTATTTCATACCGATCTTGTCGCACGCTTTGTACAGACCCAGGTTGGACATTACAGTTGTGACGATCGTATTTCCTTCAAGGCGTCCCTGCTCCATCAGGTACTTGCCGCACACATACATAATGCGGTCGCCGTCCACTACATTTCCATTCTCGTCTACCGCGATACATCTGTCAGCGTCTCCGTCATAAGCGAATCCCACGTCCAGTTTTTTCTCTTTGACGAACTCCTGAAGTACGTTGATGTGAGTGGAACCACAATTCGTGTTGATATTGGTACCGTCCGGCTCGTTATTGATCACATATGTCTTTGCGCCCAGTGCGTCAAATACGCTCTTTGCGATTGCAAATGAACTTCCGTTCGCACAGTCAAGTCCGACACGCATATCCTTAAAGGAACGTGTTGCAATAGAAATAAGATGGCCGATATAACGGTTTCTTCCTGCGGAATAATCGATTGTACGTCCGATATTTTCTTTGGTGGCAAGAGGAAGCTCTTCTGTCTCGCCGTCAATATACGCTTCAATCTTGTTTTCAACTTCCGCTTCCATCTTATGTCCTGCGCTGTTGATAACTTTGATTCCATTGTCATAAAACGGATTATGGCTTGCGGAGATCATGATACCGCAGTCGAAATCTTCTGTCCTTACCACGTAGGATACACTCGGTGTTGTCGTAACATGAAGGAGATATGCGTCCGCACCTGACGCCGTGATTCCTGCTGCCAGCGCATACTCGAACATATAGCTGCTTCTTCTCGTATCCTTTCCGATCACGACTCTTGCCTTGTGATCCTGACCGAAATACCATCCCAGATAGCGTCCTACTTTAAATGCATGCTCCACGGTAAGCACCACATTTGCCTCACCGCGGAAACCGTCAGTTCCAAAATATTTTCCCATGACTGTATTCCTCTTGTTTTTCAATTATATTTATGCCGGAGCAGAAGATTTCATCTCTGATTCCGCCACGTTTTTATTATATTACTATTACAAAACAGTTACAAGTATTTCTTTTCTGTTACAGTTTGCCGCTGTAAAACCATTACACACGGCTGTTTCAGCTCTCTCTTTACGCCGGTATTTTTTTCAGTTATACTTAATCTGCGCGGAAGTCGGATAGCGGACAGCAGTTACCGGCCGACGCCACACTGTTATTTAAAGCATATTTTCCATGGAGGAATCAAATTTATGATCAAATTAATTGCAAGCGACCTGGACGGCACACTGCTTCAAAACGGAGCCCAGGAACTGACGCCTTATGCGATAGACCTGATACACAGAATCACAGAGAAAGGGATACATTTTATTGCGGCAAGCGGACGCCAGTATGACAACGAACGCCGTCTCTTCGCCGATATCAAAGACGAGATATCTTACATCGCGGAAAACGGTTCACTGTGCATCCATGAGGGAAAGGTTATTTCTCGTGGCATTATACCGGATGATCTTGCTTACCGGATCATGCACGAGATCAAAAAGGAGCCCGGTTATGAAATCGTCGTATCCCGCGAGGACACCTGTCTGATCGAGGATAATGACCCTGATTTTGTAAATCACATTGTAAATGTAATGCACAACACCACGGAGATTGTCGATGATATCACAAAAGTAAAAGGACCGTTCCTCAAACTTGCCATCGCAAATATGAAAACACACGATCTCGGTCCTTACCTGAAGCATCTCCGGCAGATGTTTTATCCGGCTGTCAATGTCGTCACGTCAGGAAATATCTGGATTGATTTTATCGTACCGGGATATAATAAGGGGACTGCCCTTCAGACGATGATGGATCTCTTCGGGATAAAGCCCGAGGAATGCATGGCTTTCGGAGACCAGTACAACGATGTGGAAATGCTGGAGCTCGCCGGATACGGCTATGCCATGTCGAATGCGGCTCCCGGCATCGCAGGACACGCAAAATACGTTACGGCTTCAGTTGAAGAAGTGCTGGAAGATGTACTGGCCGGACTGGACTGATGATTCACTTCATTTCCACGATCGCATACGCTTTCCCGTCCGCGTCGCACAGCTCAACCACCGTGCGTTCCTGTTCCGCGGTCAGCCTTGGATAGATCATATCTCCGAGCACCGCGGATTTTTTATAATCCACCCGCAGCTGCTGCACCTGTATATCCCCCGGTACCATCTCCAGCGCCATCTGCACATACTGACAGTTATTCACATGCTCGTTCGTATCAATGTGATATTTCCGCACCGGGAAGGGCTCTTCCTCCTCTGCGTGCTCCGGCAGCGCGATCTTCCTTCCCTCATAAGGCATGTCCAGAGGCTCGCATGTGCCATATGGTTCGATATGCTCCGCTGTCGGACGTGCCGGTCTGCCTTTCTCAAGATCCATAAATACCCAGATGGAGTTGGCGCGGGCGATCATTTCACCCGATTCGTCTTTCATATAGAAGTTACGGTTTCCATAGAGCCCTTTAAACTCTGTGGCAAATGTCCCTGTCGTGATCTTCTCCCCCAGTTTGGGATAACGGTCTACGATAACCTGCCAGTAGGAGAGCACCCACGCTTTTCTGTCATGCTTCAGTCTTTCCATACCGAGGCCGACCGCTTCTGAATGAAATGTACTGCAGTCCTGAAAATAATTGATCAGGGCAGGAAGTGTCATCGTCCCTCTGTGGTCTATCTCACTGTAGCGCACTCTCCCGTCAAATTCATATCCTGTATTACCGTTCTTTTGCTGAATCTTCGTGCTCTCTGTCATCTTCCGTCACTCCTTGTCATACTTTTCTGTCATTTATTCTCCGGGCTGCTCTGCGCCACATAATCAGACTCCACTGTTATAACGCATTCATAGCGGGGATCTACAGCTTTGATCCGCTCCATCAGCTGTAAGGGAAGTTCATTTTTCTTTTTCTCATCATAATCGATAGGAACTACCATGTCAAAGATCAGATTAGTCTTATGCTCCCCGTGTACCATCCGGAAATCGTGGATCGTACACGCAGGATCCAGATCGTGCAGAAGCTGTACTGTCTTATCACGGATCTTCAGTACTCTCTTATCTTTCATCTCCACCGGATCCATATGGATCACAAGGAAAATCCCCAGCTCTTTCACCGCATCCCTCTCGATACGGTCGATGATCTCATGGGACTGTTCGATGTCCACGTCATTAGGCACCTCCGCATGGATCGACGCCATACTGCGTCCCGGCCCGTAGTTATGTACGATCAGATCATGAGTTCCTTCAATACCGTCATATTTTTCCACAAAGTGTTTGATCTCCCCGTACACTTCCGGATCGATGGCCTGCCCGATCAGCGGCTCCAGCGTGTCTTTCGCAATACCCACGCCGGCCCACATAACGACAAGCGCCACGCCAACGCCTACGATTCCGTCGATATTGATGTCCGTAACCGCAAAGAAGATCAGCGACAGGATCGTAGCCGACGTAGTGATCACATCGCCCATGGAATCCGTAAATACGGCCATCATCACTTTTGAGTCTATCTTCTCTCCCAGTTTCCGGTTAAACAGGCCGAGCCACAGCTTTACCGCTATGGAAAGGATCAGGATAACGACCGAGACGATCTGGAAATTCATTGTCTCCGGATGCAGGATCTTCCCGAAAGAATCTTTCAGGAATGTAAAACCTACTTCAAGTACAAGGAATGATACGACCAGCGCCGCTATGTACTCGATCCTCCCGTGGCCGAAAGGATGATCCTTGTCCGCAGGCTTCTCCGCCATCTTCACACCGACAAAACTGATAATGGACGAACCTGCGTCTGATAAGTTGTTAAATGCGTCCGCCGTAACGGACACACTGTGGAGGACAAGTCCTACCACAAATTTTACTGCAAACAAAAAAACATTGCAGAAGATACCCACAATGCTGGCCAGCACTCCATATGCGGTCCGCACGGATATCTTCTCCACATCTTTATAGTCTTTTATAAAATGTCTGATTAAAAATTCTGTCATAGCTCTATTTTCGCCAGAAAAACCAGCTGATCTTGAAGTCCGTATCAGCTGTGATCCTGGAATACTCCTCTTCTGTCAAAACATTTTTCAGTTGCTGTTTTCCCTCATCCGGTACAACTGCGTTTACGGTATCCATAAAGCACAGTCCCGGATAAAGCACGCACCACCAGTTGTGGCCTTCGGCCTCACCGATCTCAACTCGGAGAGCCTCATAGTTTCCTGCCGGAAATGTAACGTCGCCGTAGCTTTTGTCCGGGAACCAGCAGGTTGTCACCGCTGCGCTTACCGGATAATCAGCTCCGTCCTCTGCAATGACGCCGCGGCTTACATCCTCTATTTCATCAATATGCGTCCGTGCCCAGTCTTTTACAGCATCAGCGCTGTCTTCCTCCGGCATATTTTCTTCCATATACTCAAGGAC
>OLIH01000867.1_pt1 | contig 12256 bp, 12 predicted proteins | sample 1609721 | NCBI WGS metagenome assembly OLIH01 (sample SAMEA4350157, study PRJEB24818) | metagenome | biome: human; feature: gut; material: faeces | place: Denmark | collected 2013-09
GTTTCTCATAAGTATAAATAATATATCAATCATATTGTCCTGTACTACTAATATATGTTATGATAAGTCCGTAACCGGCAGACAGAGCCGCAATCAACCGTGAAGGCATAAAACAAACACATAGATAAAAGAGGTATGACATATGGGCGGAATATTTGGTGTTGCATCAAAAAACAGCTGTACCCTGGACTTGTTTTTCGGAGTGGACTATCACTCCCATCTGGGGACAAAGAGAGGCGGAATGGCCGTATACGGCAGCCAGGGCTTTACAAGGTCCATCCACAATATAGAAAATACCCCCTTCCGTACGAAATTTGACGGGGATTTGGACGAGCTGGAGGGAACATTGGGAATCGGATGTATTTCCGACAACGAACCCCAGCCCCTTCTGATTCAGTCCCACCTGGGCAGCTTTGCCATAACCACCGTGGGAAAAATCAACAACGAGGCCGAGCTGGTGGCCTCGGCCTATGAAAACGGCCACATCCATTTCATGGAAATGAGCCACGGGCGCATCAACGCAACGGAGCTGGTGGCTGCCCTTATCAACCAGAAATCCACCTTGGTGGAGGGCATTCTATATGCCCAGGAAAAAATAGAGGGCTCCATGTCCATCCTGCTGCTGACTCCGGAAGGAATCTATGCGTCCAGGGATAAATTCGGAAGAACCCCCATTGTCATCGGGCACAAGGACGACGCCTACTGCGCCTCCTTTGAAAGCTTTGCTTACATCAATCTGGGATATACGGATTACAAAGAACTTGGGCCCGGCGAGATCGTATATATGACGCCTGAAAGCGTGGAGACGGTCAGCCCTCCCAGGGAAGAAATGAAGATATGCTCCTTCCTGTGGGTATACTACGGCTATCCCACATCCAGCTACGAGGGCATCAATGTGGAGAGCATGCGCTATGAGTGCGGAAAGCTGCTGGCAAAGAGGGATGAGGCGCAGCCCGAAGTGGTTGCGGGCGTTCCCGACTCAGGCATCGCACACGCCATCGGGTATGCCAATGAATCCGGCATTCCATTTGCCCGTCCCTTTATCAAGTACACTCCCACCTGGCCCCGGTCCTTCATGCCCCAGAATCAGGGCCAGAGAAACCTGATCGCCCGCATGAAGCTGATTCCTGTGGACGCGCTGATCCGCGGCAAAAAGCTGCTGCTCATCGACGACTCCATTGTGCGGGGCACACAGCTGGGTGAGACAACGGAATTCCTGTACCAGAGCGGCGCAAAGGAAGTGCACATACGTCCGGCCTGCCCTCCCCTTATGTTCGGATGCCCCTATCTTAACTTTTCCCGTTCCACCTCAGAGCTGGATCTGATTACCAGACGCATTATCCGGGACAGGGAGGGAGATAATGTGTCCCGGGACGTGTTAAACACTTACACGGACCCGGACAGCGCCAATTACAAAGAGATGATTGAGGAAATCCGCAAGCGCCTGGGATTCACCACCCTTCGTTACCACAGGCTGGATGACCTGGTGAAGTCCATCGGCATCTCCCCCTGCAAGCTCTGCACCTACTGCTGGAGCGGCCGGAAATAGACCGGAGCGTGTGTATTAAGTACTTTCTGCAACGCCCTGCACCGGAATCTGGTATAACAGCGCGTTACAGATGGCGGCGGCAACATTGCTGCCGCCTTTTCTTCCCCTTGCCACAATATACGGCGTATCCTCCAGAGTCAGAATCAGTTCCTTGGACTGGACCACATTCACGAATCCCACCGGCACGCCGATGACAAGGGCCGGGGAGACCAGTCCTTCTTCTATAAGCTCATAAATGCGGACCAGGGCCGTGGGCGCATTGCCTACGGCAAAAATCAGCGGACGTCCCTGCAGCCCGTAGAGCCTGGCCGCCTTCTCCATGCTGGCCACAGCTCTGGTGGTGCCCTGTTCCTTTGCCTGCAGGGCCACATCTTCATCTGCCATAAAACAGAAGGCTTCCCCGCCCAGGGCGGACAAGCCTTTTTTTATTGATCCCGGACAGCCCCATATTGGTATCCGTGACAATAACAGCGCCGGCTTTTAAAGCCTCTGTGCCCTTTTTTACAGCCTGGCCGGAAAATACCAGGTTTTGTGCATAATCAAAATCCGCCGTGGTGTGGATAGCCCTCTTGATGACCATTTCATTTTCAGGCTCCAGATGTATGCCCTGTAAGGACAGTTCCTCCTGTATGATCTCAAAACTGCGCCTTTCAATATCTCCCGGCAGTACCTGTTCCAACTGTATATCCGTCATCCGGCTTCTCCTCTCCTTTTCCCTTTCGGCTGATGCCCATTTTTCCTTTTTGGCTGATGTCCATGATTCTGTACACGGCAGCCATGTCCAGATTCTCCCTGAGGGACTCTGCCAGCTTATCATACTGCTGCTGCCTGTACGTGCGGTAATCCATATCCGCGGCCTGTTCCAGGCAGAGGCCCTTTGCCGCGGCCAGGGCCTCTGCCACTGCCCCGGCTATTCCCGGGCTGTCAAAGATTCCGTGGACATAGGTGCCGTAGATATTTCCCCTGTTCCACCCGTCCATCCTGGCCTGTCTGGATGAAAGCCTGTCCTTTCCCGTTTCCATCACATAGTCCATGGGGCGGCATATTTCCGGTTCCCTGCGCCAGGGAACGATTCTGGCCGTGTCCGCGGCCCCCTCTTCCCGGTCAATGTACGTGCGGCCCATATGGATTTCATATCCCTCAATGGATTTTCCGGACAACCCGCCAAGGCAGCCGTCCAGCTGGCCGAACGCGCCTTTCACCTGGGTCCTTATCTTTTCTTCCTCAAACTCCGTCTTAAGGGGAAGAAGGCCCATTCCGGATGTACGTGACGGAAGGTCTGACTCCACCCCTTTTTCGTCCACCAGCACCTCTCCCATCATCTGGTAGCCGCCGCAGATTCCCCACACAGGCACCCGGCGGTCCGCCAGCTTAAGGATTGCCGCCTCCAGACCGTTCTGGCGCATCCACAGCAGGTCATGGATGGTATTCTTGGTGCCGGGAAGGATAACCATGTCGGGGGTTCCAAGGTCACAAGCCCTTGTCACATAGCGCAGGGACACTCCGGGGATTCCTGAAAACACATTAAAATCCGTAAAATTGGAGATACGCGGAAAGCGGATCACCGCCAAATCCACCGCGGCAGGTGCTTTGCCTTTTCCTGTCTCCAGGCGGCTGCTCAGGCTGTCCTCATCCTCGATATCCACATCCATATAGGGTACCACCCCCACCACCGGTATGCCGCACAGATCCTCCAGCATGGAAATCCCGGGCTCCAGTATGGACCTGTCGCCTCTGAATTTGTTGATGATCAAGCCCTTTATACGCTTTCTCTCCTCCTCTGTCAGCAGGGCCACCGTACCGTAGAGCTGGGCAAAGACACCACCTCTGTCAATGTCCCCCACCAGAAGCACCGGGGCGTCCGCCATGTCCGCCATGCCCATGTTCACGATATCATCGGATTTCAGGTTAATCTCGGCCGGACTTCCGGCGCCCTCTATGACAATGACATCGTACTGCTCCTCCAGCCGCCGGTAGGAGGCCATAATATCCGGCACCAGGGATTTCTTACAGGCAAAATAATCCCTGGCCTTCATATTGCCCCTGGAAATTCCATGGACAATAACCTGACTTCCCACATCCGTGGTGGGTTTTAACAGAATGGGATTCATGTCCGCACTGGGCACAATTCCCGCCGCCTCCGCCTGTACGGCCTGGGCCCGTCCCATCTCCAGCCCTTCCGGAGTTATGTAGGAATTAAGGGCCATGTTCTGGGATTTAAAAGGCGCTGTCCTGTAGCCGTCCTGATGAAAGATGCGGCACAGTCCGGCTGCCAGGATGCTCTTTCCCGCATTGGACATGGTTCCCTGAATCATAATTGACTTTGTATGTTGGGACATGGTTTCCTCCTCTCAAGCACCCGGGCCATTTCCCGGATTAGCTGTTCATTGTCCTGTCTCAGCTTAACACAGATACGGTAAAAGGATGAGTCCAGCCCCGGATAATTGGCACAGCTGCGGATCAGGATGCGCCGGCCCAGCAGCTCCTGGTAAAGCCGGCCTTTTTCCAGGATACCATCCTCTTCCCGGTCCCGAAAGAACAGATAATTGGCCTGGGATGGATATACCTGAAAGCCCAGGTCATGGAGGGCGGCAGAAAGCCTCTCCCGCTCCCCTTTAAGCACCGCTCTGGTGCGCTCCGCAAAATCCGTCTCTCCAAGGGCCGCCACGCCGGCACACTGGGCCGGGCCGGACACGGACCAGGGCTGGCGTACTGTCTGAAGCCGTTCCAGAAGGCCCCTGTCGCTGCAAAGGCCGTAGCCCAGCCGCAGCCCGGCCATGGCATACAGCTTTGTAAATGCCTTAAGGACAAACAGATGCGTAAACCGGGCCAGGTCAGGTATGACGGAGTATGATTCTGAATTATCCAGAAAATCGCAGAAGCATTCATCCACTGCCAGGTAAGCCCCCAGGCGTTCACACGTATCTGCCAGCTGCTCCACCTCTTCCTTTTTAACGGGTATTCCTGTGGGATTGTTGGGATTGCACAGAAACACCACATCGTAGGGCCGTCCCCTCTCTGCCGCCTCCTGGACACAGCCGCACATTCCTGCCGCGTCCAGGGCAAAATCCCCGTCCTCCCTGAGATAATAATAGTCGGTCCTGCATCCCACCGACCTCAATGCCTGCTCATACTCGGAAAAGGCGGGAGCTGTCACCAGCCCGCGTACAGGGTGCAGCGCAGCTGCCAGTCCGAAGATCAAATCAGCTGCCCCGTTGCCGCAGATAATCCATTTATCCTCCACCCCATGATGCTTTCCCAGGGCCTGTCTCAGCCTTTCACACCGGCTGTCCGGGTACAGGCTGCATACCTCCCTCTCCAGGCAGTCCCTCAGAGCCTGCCTGACCGCCTCCGGCATGCCAAGGGGATTGATATTGGCAGAATAATCCATCTGTATGTCCTGGCTGTATATATCACCGCCGTGTTGATATTCCATAATAACCTCCATCTATCTTTTTTACAGCTATCCTTTTCTACCCCCGCCGGCTGATACCGCAAAACCAGAATGATATCACAAAACCATAATAAGCACAGCCAGTCCAAGGACCATCAGCCCCTCCGCGAAAAACATGAGATGGTTGGCACGTCTTATGTCCGCCGGTTCGATTTTCCTGTCATCATCCCCGATATAGGGCTTTTTATGAAGAGTTCCGAAGTACCAGGCGTCACCGGCCAGTCGAAGATGAAGGGCGCCTGCACAGGCAGCCTCGCCGTGGGCGGAATTAGGGCTGGCATGGCGTTTCCTGTCCCGAAGGAACACCTTAAAGGCATGAGCCCCGTCCATGCCCGGCAGAACCCATGCCCCCAGAACCATTAGGATTCCGGTCAGCCTGGCCGGCGCCAGATTAAGCAGGTCGTCCAGCCTGGCGGCACAGCGGCCGAAGTACATGTATCTGTCATTTTTGTATCCCACCATGGAATCCATGGTATTGACGGCCTTGTACAGCATACCTCCTGCCGGACCCAGAAAAGCCATGAACAAAAAGGGGGCAATGACACCGTCAGAGGCATTTTCAGCCACAGTCTCCACGGCTGCCCTGGCGATTCCGCCCTCATCCAGCGCTGCGGTATCCCTTCCCACAATCATGGATACATTATATCTGGCCTCCTCGGTTCGGCCTTCCTCCAGACTGCGGCACACCTTCATGCTCTCTGTATACAGTCCCCTGGCTGCCAGCATGAGACTGCACAGAAATCCCTCTGCCGGCAGAAGCAATGCCCAGGCCCGGTCCAGGCACAGTTGCTCCGCCCAGTGAACGGCTGCCCACGGAACACACCACCATATGATGCACATGGAGACGGTGAGGATGGCCCCTGCCCGGAACTGGCCTTTCTTTCCCATGCCCCCGCTCCGTTGTCTGAGCCGCGATTCCATTCCGGCAATCATGGTTCCCATAAGGCGCACCGGATGGGGGAGCCATAAAGGGTCTCCTATTATCCAGTCAATCACGCAGCCAGCCAGCAGCGCCGCACCGTGAAATTTCCATATATCCAGCCACGTAATATCCATGTCTACCTACCTCGTCATTTAATCCGCATCCCTGCGCCGCAGCACACCCGCCACACTTCCTCTGCTTCCCCGGCAATCCGGCAGCAGAGCCGCCCCGTCTCCTCCCGGTACAGACGTTCAAAGGCATCTGCCGGCACGATGCCGCAGCCTATCTCGTCTGTCACCAAAACACGTTCCTTGGGTCCGGCCAGCAGCTCCTCCAGAAGCTGTTCAAGAATCTGGTCCGTGGAAAGTCCCTTCCGTTCTCTGCAGGAAGGGCCTGCACTTCCCTCCATTACCCTCCTGACAAAGAGCTGGAAATCACGGCAGAACCTGCCGTCCATAAATTCCTCCCAGGAGGCCTTTTCGCCCTCTGTCCAGACAAATCCGTCTGCATCCTGTTCTCCCAGGTACTGTCTGACAAACTCCCTCTTGCCCTGGGAGCATCCTCCTGTCACCAAGATCATTCCTACATTCCTCCCATCAGGCCTGCTTTTAAAAGAACCGCGGCTGCCGCCAGACCGGCCAGTTCACAAACCTGCAAAAAACATCCGGCCAAATCCCCGGTCACCCCGCCGAACTGTTTCACAGACATCCTGTAATACCATATAAACACAGCCAGGTGGGTCATAAGCAGGACTCCTGCCGCCGTCCCTGCCCCCCGGCAGCCCATCTTAACGGCTGCCGCGCCTGCTCCCAGACAAATAAACATCCACAGAAGCAGCACCAGGGAATCCGCCTTTTTTTTGGCTGCCCCGCCAAAGCCGGCTGCCAGTCCCTTCTTCTTGGCCTGGGGAAAGGTGACCACGGACAGGCCGCTGAAGGCCCGCTCCATCACAAACACAAGACAGGGAACCGCGTAAAGAAAATATCTGTCCCCCCTGTCCTCCCTCAGGACAAGAGACAGGTATTCATGGAAAACGCCCAGATAGAGCATCATGTAAACGCCGAAGGAAATCACCGCAAAGGCTCCCAGATGGGGGTCTTTTAAAATATCCAGCTTTCTGCTTCTGTCGCCATAGGAATGAATGGCATCCATGGTATCCAGAAAACCGTCCATGTGAATCCCTCCGGTTACCAGCAGGGGAATGGCTGCCCCTGTGAGAGCCGCAGCACCCACGGACAGATTCAGCACATCCAGGGCAAGATGGAGCCAAAGGCCCAGGGCCGCTCCCTGGACAATCCCCACCAGAGGAAAAAAGCACATGACATAGCGCATGCGTTCTTCGGTCCACTCCACGTTAGGCATGGGTATCTTAGAATACATGGAAATTGCTATGATGCAGGAATAAAGTCCGTTCATTCTCCCTGACACTCCCTTCTTATAAAGTCAGACCCGATTGCTGCCGGCCCCAGGTCGGAGGGCTTTAAGGGCACGGGAATGCCATAAACCACCTCCACCACCCGGTCAGCGGCAGATGCCAGCTTCTGATTCAGGTAGCCCATGAGACGGATATACTCCATTGTCTCAGGTTCGTAACAAATTCCATCCCGATCCACTTCATTGGTGACAATCACCATATCCTGAACCTGTCCGGCCAGGGAAATGATGTCCTCTGCAATCTTATGGGACAGGCGTTGAATCGGACCGCCCTGCTGCTCTCCTGCTTCCGTTTTCCCTGTCCCTTCTTTCTGCGTTCCCTCTTCTTTCCCTGTCCCCTTCTCCTTAAACATCTCATTGGCCGCCAGGTTGGATACGCACTCCAGCAAAAGGGCACGGCCGGTCCGGGATGAGGGGCTTAAACCGGTCTCATACTCTCCAACCATCACCTCTCCCACATTCCGGGGCTTTTCTATGGTGATAAACCCCTTTCCCCTTCGGAGCATACGGTGGCGATCCACCTTGTCCCTTCCCTCTTTTCCATATGCAATCATGGTAGCCACATAAAAACGGCGGGAACAGGGTGAGTCCAGAATAAGCCCTTCCGCGTATTCTGATTTTCCGCTGCCGCTGCCACCTGTCACCAGAGTAATCATTCCAGTCTCCTATCATCGTGTCGTCATGTGTATCCGGGCCGCACGCTTCCCAATTACACCAGATGCTCATACGCATCCACATGGATGTCATCAAAGCTGCTCATCTGTGTGTACACAGCAGCAGCCATATCTAAAAGCGGAAACAGGGCCGTAGCGCCGGTGCCCTCCCCCAGGCACATTCCCGCAGAAATAGCAGGTTTAAGGCCAAGAGCATCCAGAACCATTGCCCCGGCAGGCTCGGCTGAAACGTGGGAGGCCAGCAGATATCCTTTTACATCCGGGCTGATTCTGACAGCTGCCAGAGCAGCTGCCCCTGTTATAAGCCCGTCCAGCACCACCGGCAGGCCGCAGGCCGCGCATCCGATGTAAAATCCGGTCAGAGCCGCCAAATCCAGTCCGCCCACTTTGGACAGCGCGTCCACCGGATCCTCCCCGGACGGCTTTCGGATGCGGATGCCTTCCCTTATGACCTGTACCTTGCGGTTGTAACCGGCAGTGGTCAGACCTGCCCCCCGGCCCGTCACCAGTTCCGGGTCCATATTAAGAAGCACGGAAAGCAGGGCGCTGCTGGTAGTGGTATTGCCGATTCCCATTTCCCCGGAGCCGGCCAGCACATAGCCTCTTTCCTTCAGTTCCACAGCCATATCCGCACCTGCCTCCATGGCCTTCACCGTCTCCTCCCTGGTCATGGCAGGTTCCTCCAGGAAATCCTTTGTCCCATATGCCACTTTCCGGTTCACCACACCGGGAACCGCGTCGCGGCAGGCCATACCCACATCCACAGGAATCACGTCGGCCCCTGCCTGGCGGGCCATAAGGCAGACACATGAATTTCCCCGGGCCATGTTTCCTGCCACAATGGCGGTAACCTCCTGTCCTGTCTGGGTCACCCCTTCCTTTACAACACCATTGTCCCCACACATAACCACAATAGCCCTGGGACGCAGACTGACTGCCAGGCTGCCGGAAGCAGCGGCTATGCGTATGATATCCTCCTCCAGGACTCCCAGGCTTCCCAAAGGCTTGGCCACCTGGTCCCAGCGCTGCTTTGCCTGCTGCCTGAGTGCCTGGCTGGCCGGCTTAATGCTCTTCATCGCTTCCTTCAATGTCATAGCTCATGTTCCTCTCCGTCATGTTCTTGTCCGTCATACTCCCCGCCATGGCCCTGTCCGTCATACTCCCCGCCATGGCCCTGTCCGTCATACTCCCTGCCATGGCCCTGTCCGTCATACTCCCCGCCATGGCCCTGTCCGTCATACTCCCTGCCATGGCCCTGTCCGTATTCCACGCACTGTCCGGCAAACCGCCGGACCAGTCCGGGGCAGGAGGGATAATAGAGGTGTGGAAAACCTGCCATCACCTGTTTTTCTGTTCTCATACAGGGCCAGCTGCGGCCGCCCTTTGGCTTGACAGCCGTCATACAAAATTCATCCTCCCCGCAATCGCAGTCCCAGTAATGAAATTCATGGCCTTTTATCTCCTCCCCTTCCTGTAGATAGGGAAGGCAGCGGTTGGGCTCCAGGGTTATGTATCCAAACCTGCCGGTTTTCCCGGCCCTGTATCCGCGGCCCTTCAAAACCCCTGCCATGGGATAAACCGTTCCGTCGGCTCCCTCCAGACTGTCCAGCAGATAGAGGTATCCCCCGCACTCTGCCAGTATGGGCATTCCGGACGCGGCAGCCGCAGCCACTGAATCCCGCATGGTCCTGTTGGCCGCCAGGGCCTCCCCGTGATTTTCAGGATAACCGCCCCCCAAAATCAGCCCGTCCAGTCCCTCCGGCAGCTGCTTCTGATGGAGCGGACTAAAGTACACAAGCCTGGCCCCAGCCTGTTCCATGGCCTTCAGGTTGTCCTCATAATAAAAACAGAATGCCTCATCCCTGGCAATCCCCAGACGAAAATGCGGTATGTTTTCCGGCTCGTTTCCCGGCTTGTTTCCCAGCTCGTTTCCCGGCTTAATTCCCGCTGCATTCCCCGTCTCCTGCCCGGCTCCTGCTTCTTCCCGGACCGGTACCACCCAGTCCCGTCCGCCTGCGTCAGCAGCAATCTTCAATAACGGTTCCCACTCCAAATTGTCATCCATCCGGTCCGCCAGCTGTTCCAGCTGCTGCCTGATTCCATCTATCTCATCCGGCAGCACCAGTCCCAGATGGCGGCTTCCCACCTGAAGGAAGTTCAGTTCAGGCAAATATCCTATGACCGGAACCTGAAACCGTTCCTCCACCATAGGTTTTATACGGTTATATATCATAGGGGACATGCGGTTGAAAAAGATGCCCCCTATGTTATTATTTTCATCACGGTTCCCGAGGCAGCCTGAGGTTCCGTAAATATGCCTGTGTAATTCGTGAGCTTTTTTCTCATGATATTTTTCCGCATTTTTCCCGCATTGGCTCTTATTACACTGGCTCTTACTGCATTCTCCGTCTTTTGCGCCAGCCGCACATTCCGCATCACAGCCCGCTTTGCTGTGAGTTTTTTTCTCGCCATCAAGCAATGCCGTATCATATTCCAAAAATCCCTGAATCAATGCCATCAGAGATACGCTGGCTCCTCTTCCATCCACCACCAGAATCGCCGGCAGACCGAGAATCCTTCCAATCTCAAAGGAGCTCCCCTGTACAGACACGCCCCCCAGGCCGTCAAAATATCCCATGACCCCTTCCGCCACCACAAAATGGTGTTCCATGCTCCGGGACAGTTTCTGTCTCATATGTGTTCCGGTCTCAAAAAAGCTGTCCAGGTTTCCATTTTCCACTCCCAGAACCCTGCGGTGGAACAGGCCGTCAATGTAGTCCGGTCCGCACTTAAACGCAGCCGGATTATACCCCTTCCTTTTAAGAAGGGTCAGCAGGCCGCAGGTTACCATTGTCTTCCCGCTGCCGCTTCCCGGAGCCGCTATCATAACTCCTGCCATTGTATCTCTCCCTCATCGTCTTTTGGGTCCTGCATAACCGCCACATACACCGGGTTCTGCGCTTTTGGCATATGGTAGCTTCCCACCGTATCCACAGGAGCTGCCCATACCTGGGTTATCTCTCCTGTGGCAAATCCGAATTCCTTCATGCATGCCAGAATCTCACCCACAGTCTCCAGTGTAATGGCGTTAGCCACAATTCTCACATGGGGATTGGCGTCAAGGAGAGCTGCCACGATTTCACGCATGTGACCTCCGCTTCCTCCGATGAATGCGTGGGTGGGAGACTCCAGCCCTTTCATAGCCTCAGGCGCCTCGCCTTCCACAATGTGAAATCCCATCCAGCTTCCATGGAACTTCTGGCAGTTGGATTCAATCAGCTGCAGGGCTTCCCGGTTCCGCTCAATGGCATACACCTGGCCGCTGCCGCCCCACCTGCGTATCTCCATACCCATCTCCACCGCCACGGAGCCGGTGCCGGCCCCGATATCATAACACACGGCCTGAGAGCCGATACACAGCTTATCCAGTGATATCCTCCGTACCTCCTTTTTTGTCATAGGCACCTGGCCCCTGATAAAGTCCTCATCCCGGGGACCGGACTGAGGATAAAGCTGTCCTTCCGCCGCCTCTGTATTCTCCACCAAAACACAAGCCAGGCTGCCAAAGGGAAGGCGCTCATCCTCCATCAGAAGCTCGGCAGGAGTCATCTCCCAGGCAATGCGTTCGTCCTCGTATGAAAAATTTTCTCCTGCCCATAAAGTCACGCTGCTCATTCCGCTGCTGACCAGCTGACGGCACAAATCCGGCACGCTGCCGGCTCCGCCCAGCAGAATAAAGCAGCTCCTGAAGCTGCGGATATAGGCCACCACATCGCAGTCCCTTCCATGGCTGCTGACCGGATGGACATTCTGCCAGCTCTTTCCCAACCTGGCGCAGAAATAGGACAGGCTGGACACGCCCGGAACAAATTCCACATCCCATCCCTCCCGCAAAAATGCCTTGGCCGCCGCCTCAGCCCCGCTGTAAAAGCCCGTATCTCCTGACAGCACCAGGGCTGCCTCATCCCACCGGAAGCTGCCCAGCCACTGTACCATCTCACTGGGCTTGTAGGCTGAAAATGCCCGCTTCTTATCGGTATAGGCGCTGATGCTGTCCAGCATCCGGTCCGCCCCCATCACCACCTGGGCCGCCTCCAGGCAATCCATTGCCCGGCCCGTCAACTGGTCCTCGCCCCCCATTCCTATGCCCACCAGATATACAATTGGCCTTAAATCATCCATATATGCTTCCTTTCTTTTCATGGTCCATCCACTCCTTTAGC
>OLIH01000871.1_pt1 | contig 12238 bp, 9 predicted proteins | sample 1609721 | NCBI WGS metagenome assembly OLIH01 (sample SAMEA4350157, study PRJEB24818) | metagenome | biome: human; feature: gut; material: faeces | place: Denmark | collected 2013-09
CGTTATAATAACCTCGATTTACACATCTTGTTATCATTTTAAAGTAAGGCTTATCAAGAGTATCAGATTGAGATTGTCAAGTCATCCTCTGCCAATTGAATTGGTATACCCCCAGCAGCAGTCTGTGCTTGCTGTTTCAAGGTGACAAGATCAAGCTGTTGCGGCAAATGTGTCAATAATAAGCGCTTTACTTGAGCGTCTTTGGCTAGTTTTCCTGCTTCTGGTGCTGTGAGATGCCAACGCGGTTGTGGCTGATCTGCTAGAAAATTGGTATCTGCCATCAAAAGATCCGCATCTTTAGAAAACGGTGCCAATGCCGGGAAATAACGTGTATCACTTGTATTGACAAGTGTTTTACCAGTGACGTCTTCAACGATTCGAACAGCAAACGCTGGCACCGGATGTTGGGTTTCAAGGAAAGTTAACGTTAAAGGGCCGAGATGCAAAGTGCTGTCTGCCGTATAGCCTTTAGCCGTTGTATAAGGGCCAAACGTTAAACTGGCAAAGTTCAACGGGTCTTTTGTATGCCCATATATCGGCAACGGTGACACCTTTTTGTCCCCTTTTCGCAATTGATAATAGTACTGCAAAACACCGACATCCGCGATGTGATCATGATGGTAGTGAGTCAATAAAACTGCATCTAATTTTAATGGATCAAACTGCTGCTCTAGTGAAAGCAAGCCGCCGCTACCTAAATCCATCAATAAATGATAGTCACCACTTTCAATAAGGTAAGTGCTGGTCGCGTGACCCGCATCTGGGTAGCCGCCAAGATAACCTAAAACTGTCAATTTCATCTTGTTTTTCCTTCCTTTCAATGTGAAACCATTCAAAAAGCTTATAATGGATTTGGAGGTGGTCAGAATGTCCACAATACAAACAGTCTTCGGCAGCAAGTCGTTCCTTGTCAAACTGCTAGACGAACGTCATGACCCGCAATTGAAACTGTTGAAACCAGCTGAAGAGGGTTTGGATTACATGATCTATGACCCCAGCGGAAAAGCACACTTTTCCGCGCCCTTGCAATATGAAACCCTTGCGGATTTAGGTACGCCCGCCGACAATGGTTATATTCACTTCATGTACTTTAATTTGAGTAGCGATGACGTGAAAGTTTTCCTTGCCAAAATTAAGGATCTCATTGATAAGCATGATATTTTTCTTGGTCAGATTCAAGTCTTAGTCGCCCAGAAAGTCAAACACCCAGACGACTTTGTGGTCGTATCAGGTTGGCAATCCAGTAACGACTACTACGAGTTTAAGAATACGCCGGCCTTGTCAGCAGTCAAGGAGTTCATTCGTCGCGCGGCCTCCGCAAACGGCTTCCATCAGGCTGGCTATGCGGTGATTGATCCGCATCAGAAAAACTAAATAAGTTACATAGACGGCTTGTTAACGCCTATGAAAAATCCGAAGTCAATCACTTCGGATTTTTTATTGGCGCCTAATGCGCTTTTTAAGAATGCACTCGCTTGTGTAATTATTCAGATAGCCACGGATAGCGCCGTAGCTAATCAATCGCCCAACGGGAAACAGGTTCATCTACCATGCGGGCAGTAATGTGCACAGTTGCCTCATAAAAAAGCCAATCGATAATTGCATAGATCAAAATCATCAAACCCAAATAACGCGAAGGCGGATTATCAAGATAAGTTGTCAAAACACTAATCATACAAAGCCCAATTGTTGTCCCAAAAAGAAACGGTACCGCAAAGACAACCGCAGCTTGCCGATAAATCGTTATACGGAGTTGCCTTGGATCCATACCAAGATGTTTTAAAATTTGAAAATGTCGGGCCTCTTGGCGAGCTGCAATCACTTGTTTTAAAAGTAAAATGCTACCCGTAGCCACAACAAAAACGCCGCCGAGCAATAAAATCAGAAAGAACAAAAAGCCATACAAAGTGTTCACAATTCCCTGCTGGAAGGACTGAATTCCCAACGGATTGCGCCAAAAGTTCAAGGTAGTGCTGGCTCGATCTGTCACTCTCAAATCATTGCCATCCCGCTCAGAACTGCCAATATTGACATACTCTTGAAGATTTTGACTATTCTCCAAGTGCTGTAATTGTCGCAACGCAGCGGCGGTTGCTTTGGACTTAGGTAAGCGAGCCATATACAATCGATCAGTCGTTCCTTCAAGCATGTCAAACGTCCGATCACTGACAAGCAACCCCCGGTCAAAAAAATTGTTTCTGCCGGTCGGGAAAAGATTGGTTGTTCGTGTTAACAATAATGACGCATCGCTACCCGGCAATATGATGGCTCGATCAGGATTGCGGCGGGCACCGACTGGTCGGAAACTGGTTCGTGTTGGCAGCATTAGAAGTGCTTCGTTCCCACGAAGTCTAACAGGAGCTAAATAGTGCTGTAAGTGGGCAGCGCGTTGATAATCCCGCATCGCAATCACATTATAAACACCAGGTTGTTTTCGGACCTGATCGGCCTGATCTCTTAGTCGAATTTCGGCATACACAAGTTTCGAAGATAGGATAATTGCTTGAGTTGGTTTGACCTTAGCTTTTGCTAAAATTTTCGTGACATTATCCACGCCTGCCCCTGCTGCAACCACAGTCGTCGGAATCTCTCGCTGAACCAGATCCTGATTATATTGAAACAACATAGCAGAACTGCCAAGCATCGTAATCGTAATCGCACACAGCAATGTTGTTAGCCACAATGAATGCGCGTTCCCTTGAAGTCGTTTAATGATCAAATGTCTTGAGATGGCATGCGCATTGCGCGTCTTCATTTGACTTCGTTGCTGGAACCAAGCCACTATGCCAGGCAGAAACTCCTCAAAAACGAGGAAAAGTCCCAGCAACAAAGCCACTAGCATGAATCCCATTAACAATGGCGGAATCAAACGCCCCTGAGTTCGCGGCAGTATATGCATCAACACGCCACTAACTGGTAACAAATGGACCATCGTAAACAGACTGCCAGCCAACAAAACGACGCCAGCAATGCCAAGGGAAAACCGCCACCATGTTTGCGGTTTGGGAGCGGCCGAGACATCCTGCTGGCGAATAAAATTACGCAATGGGTTTTGAACATAAATGGCATTGATGCTGCCCACTAATAGGTAGACAACGCCCATTAAAATCACGACATCAACCATAGCTGGGAAAGAGAGCATCAAACTAATCGGTGTGTGCAAGGCCATCAATCGAATCAGCACCATGCCCAATAAAGGTGAGATAATCAATCCGAGTAAGAGACCCAGAGCCATTCCGAATATACCGATCATTAAACTCTCAATACAGACTAACAATCCTAATTTGGCCCCAGACAAACCAAGCAAACGATATAGCCCAATCTCTCGATCACGACGAGCAATGAGTAAAGTGTTGAAATAAAGCAAAAAACTGATCGCAAAAAGTGCTAAGACCATCATCACAATCATCAATAGAATCGGAACAATATCCAGATCCCCAAGCCGCTTGCTGGCATCGCTCAAAATCGGTTCATTATTCGCAACCGCCCCAATGGCATACATAACGGCACTGATCAATGCTGCCACCAGTACCTGCAAGCCATCCTCGTGACGATGGCGCCGTAAATTTGTCTTAATCAGATGCCACACGGGTATGGCCTCCTCCACTGACAGTTGCTTCCATATCAATAATTCGGTCAAAAAACTGCTGGCGGGACTTACCACGCGTTACTTCAGCAAAAAATGCCCCATCTTTGATGAAGATGATGCGACTTGCGAAGCTCGCGGTGAAGGGATCATGCGTCACCATCAATATCGTGGTTTTTTCTTTTTCGTTTAATTGACGCAGATAGTTTAAAAAATCAGTTGCTGCTAATGAATCGAGGCTGCCAGTCGGTTCATCTGCCAACAAAAGATCGGGTTGGGTGATCACAGCGCGAGCAGCCGCGACGCGTTGTCGTTGTCCCATACTTAACTCCCCCGGAAAAGCCTGCAGAATGGGAGTTAAGTTAAGGTGATTCGCGACTGTCTGTAATCGTTCAGCACGATCAGGCTGAAGATCTTGCTGCAAGGTTAGCGGCAACAAAACATTTTGCGTCACTGTCATATCATCTAATAAGTTGAAGTCTTGAAACACAAAGCCAAGATGATCTCGACGAAAAGCCGCTTGTTGTCGTTCATTAAGGGCCTCAAGATCGTTCCCTGCAATATTGACTTTTCCGGTACTTGGCGTCTCAATCGTTGCTAAAATATTGAGCAATGTTGACTTTCCGGCGCCACTTGGTCCCATAATGCCGACGAACTCACCCGCGTTGACCTGAAAGCTAAGGTCGTTCAAAGCGCGAACTCGATCATGCCGTTGTCCAAAAATCTTGCTCAAGTTAGATACTTCAAGAATTGCCATCGCGCACCTCCGCCATTATCATACCAAAAACGTGTTATGCATGTGCTGCCAACTCCCGTTAGACAAAGAATCTCGGGTTTGTTGCTCTTAGTTTACATTTTAAAGTAAATCCTGAAAACTTATTTATTAGAAGATTGCGGATTCCTAAAAGCCGGACAAACCCAGCTCATAAAAACTGGTCTTATTGACCTTGTTCGCGCTTGTGCTTCCTTCCCAAAACTTATACCATTAGAGCAGAAATGGAGTTGGTCACGTGTTTAAAATCATGATCGTAGAGGACGATCAGACGATTAGTGGGCTGATCGCTGATAACTTAAAAAAATGGCAATTTGATCCAGTTGTGGTAACCGATTTTAATGCTGTATTTGATGACTTTTTGCAAGAAAAACCCCATTTAGTCTTATTGGATATTAATCTACCAGTTTTTGACGGCTATTATTGGGTTCAAAAAATCCGTGAAGTATCAAAGGTCCCTGTGATTTTCATTTCCAGTCGTAACACGAATATGGATATGGTCATGGCAATGAATATGGGCGCTGACGACTTTTTGAATAAGCCGTTTGCCATGGAAGTGTTGATCGCCAAAATCAACGCCTTGCTTCGACGAACCTACAATTATGCTGATCAAGGAACCGATGTTTTGGAACACAACGGCTTGATGTTGAACCTAAAAAACGGTATGGCACAAATTGGCGAAAACGAAATTAACCTGTCAAAAAATGAATATAAACTGTTACAAATCTTGATCCGGCAACACGGTCAAATCGTCAGCCGTTCCCGGTTATTAAAGGACTTATGGCAAGACGAGCGATTTGTTGATGACAATACACTTACCGTCAACATTAATCGCCTGCGCAAAAAAATTGAGGAAGCCGGATTGAAAGATTATATTCAAACCAAGGTTGGACAAGGTTACATCGTTCCTTAGGAGGCTGGCAGATGCGGTTTCGTGATTATTTAAAGGATCATTTAAGCCCGATTGGTGGCTATATTCTTTGTGTTGGTCTGGCGGCCTTGATCATCTGGCTTGACCCGCAGCATCGCGTTAAGGCCATGACGCTTTGGTACGCTGTGTTGTTAGTGACACTATTGGCCAGCGCTTTTTTGATCGCACGGTATTGGCGAGTACGGCGGTTCGCAGCTCGGCTTCAGGAACGGATCGATGCTCAGGAGGCTGCGTTAGATTGGCCCTTGCCTGGCGGTGAATCCGCAACTGAACAACTTGTGACGAAAACGTACAGTCAAATTTTGACCCAGCATCGCCAACAAGTGACTGCCCTGCTAGCACAACAGCAAGATCAAAAAGACTTCATTGATTCTTGGGTGCACGAAATCAAAGTACCGCTCGCGGCAGTGACGTTGCTGGCCGAAAGTTTTGAGGGGCAAGTACCTGATGACAAACTGGATAATTTGAATCTGCAATTGGATCAAATCGAATTTTATGTCGAGCAAGTCTTGTATTACTCGCGTCTCGACAGCTTTTCAAAGGATTATTTGCTGCATGAGACATCATTGCGCCCGCTCATCAATGACGTAGTCGCCAACCAGCGGAACGGCTTTATCAATAAACGACTATCTTTCAGACTGAATGGCACCGATCAAATCGTATTGACAGACAACAAGTGGCTTCGCTTTATTCTTGCTCAGCTCATCTCCAATGCGGTCAAATATACGCCAGAAGGAGGCCGTATCACGGCTCTCATTCGTAACACTGGGAAGGAAACGCAACTACAGATTACTGATACCGGTATCGGCATACCCAAAGATGAGCAACATCGTGTTTTTGAGAAGGGATTCACGGGTAGTAATGGGCGCCTTTCGAATCATAAGTCAACGGGATTAGGCTTGTTCTTGGCTGAAAAGTTAGCTGAAAAACTAGGCCATCACTTGTCGTTAACCTCGGTAATCAATCAAGGTACCACGGTCACAATCCATTTTCCTTACGTGAGCTATTATGGTGAGGCCGATCAAACTGTGCACCATCCTGCATCGCAGGCGATTACTGGGCACACCCAGACTAGGTCACATCCAGACAGCTGACGAATAAGATAGCATCAAGTAGTTGAATCAACCCTAGATCTCAAAATTGAGAGCCACCTATTCAACCAAATCGGCACCAGAGGCAAGCAGCCTCTGATGCCGATTTTTTAATAGATTATCTTATCGTCTTTCGAATTGCCTGAACGAACTAACGAATCAGATTTTTCCACAACTTGACTTCGCCAGCCGCCATTGTTGCTGGTACGTCAATGATGCGCTGGTTAGCACTGCCACGAAACTGTAAGGTCAGATCCTTTTGCGCCAACAAAAAGCGACCGTCAACCAAAATATCGATCAATTTTAGCAACTCAAGTTTATCGTCTGAATCCTGAATCAATTCATCATACGTATAGCCGCTCCAGCTCCAAATGTCTTTCTCATGCCCGAATTCTTGACGAATTCGTTTGCACAAGCGAATGCAGACTTGCGTGTTGAGGAAAGGCTCGCCGCCTAGCAGCGTCAGACCCTGTACGTAACTTTGACTAAGATCGGTCATGATTTGATCCTCAAGTTCTTGCGTATAAGGTTTACCATAACGAAAATTTTGTGCAACCCGATTGTAGCAACCAGGGCAAGCGAAACGGCAACCGGAGACATATAAACTACACCGAACCCCTTCGCCGTCAACAAAGTTAAACGGTTTGTAATCGGCGATGCGTTGCTGTGAAAGCTCACTGGCAAGCCATTCTTTAGGTTTGGGATTTTGGGGTAATTTATTTTCGATCATATGTCTGCCTTCCTTGAGGGTGCGCCAACCCACGTGGTGTCACGCACCCTGCTGTTTAGTCTTATGAATCCACTTTTTTCATCGTATCACGTTTCACCCCCAAGATGTAGTATCAGTTGTACACAAAATGCCGGCCTGTCATCTATATCTTGACGACAAGTCGGCATTCTCTGATGCTATGCTTCATACACGTGACTTATTAAGCGCGCTTTAAGTGCAGTGTCATTGCATTCAAAGCCACAACAATCGTTGACAACGACATGATCGCAGCACCGACCGCAGGACTGAGAATGAAGCCAACGGGGGCAAGAATCCCTGCAGCAAGCGGAATCGCCAGAATATTGTAACCAGCACCCCACCAAAGGTTTTGAACCATTTTCCGGTTAGTTGCTTTTGCCAATGACAAGAAGTTGAGAATATCAGCCGGGTCACTATGAACTAAGACAACATCAGCGGTATCAATCGCGACATCCGTCCCAGCTCCAATTGCAACACCGATGTCTGCTTGAGCCAAACTAGGCGCATCGTTGACCCCGTCACCAACCATCATGACAACGCCATGCTGTTGATAAGCCTTCACTTGCGCAACCTTGTCTTCAGGTTTTAACTCTGCTTGAAATTCTGTCAGACCAAGCTGACTGGCCACTTTCTTAGCAGTTTCATGGTTATCGCCAGTCAGCATCACAGGCGTAATCCCCTGCTGTTTCAACTCGGCAACAAATGCCTTACTGGAAGACTTCAACTGATCGCCTTCAGCCACCATGCCCAAAACGTGCTGACCTTTCAGCAAAAAGGCTAACGAATTTCCGGCAGCAGCCCACTGATCAGCCTGGGTTTTATCGTAGGTCAACTGATGATCCTGTAAATATCGGGCATTCACAATCTCATAATGAATGCCGTCGACTGTGCCTGACAGCCCGACACCCTTCATGACCTGAACATTTTCAGCAGCTGGCACTGTTAGCTTTTGCTCAATTGCTGCCGCTTTAATCCCAGTTGCAAGCGGATGCTCGGAATGACTTTCCAAGGCGGCCATGGTTGCTAGAATTTCTTCCTGACTCTGATCAGCAAAATGCAACGTTGTGGCAACCGTAAACTTGCCTTCAGTCAGCGTCCCTGTCTTATCCATTAGCATGTACTTGGCTCGCTTGGCTGTTTCAAGCGCTTGGCGATTGCGAATCAACAACCCATTCGTGGCGCCAATACTGGTACTTCGAGCAATGACAAGCGGAATCGCCAACCCTAATGCATGTGGACAAGCAATAATGAAGACGGTGACCATCCGTTCAAAAGCGGTGGCCAGGCCGCTTGGCATCCAGAGAATAAACGCCAGAATACCAACAGCTAACGCGGCATAGAACAACCAGCCGGCAACTTTGTCGGCCATGCCCTCGGCCTTACTTTTATTTGCTTGCGCACTTTGTACAAGCTTCATTACTTGGGCTAAATAGCCGCTTTCACCAGTACCTGTTACTTGGATTTCAATGACCCCATCTCCGTTGATGGAACCACCAATAACTTTATCACCGCTTGCCTTACGAACAGCCTTGGCTTCGCCTGTGACAAGCGATTCATTGACACTACTGCTGCCGCTTACGATTTCGCCATCAGCTGGCATTTGTTCACCAGCCAAAACCCGTAATCGCGTGCCAACCTGAACCTCTGACAATGGCATATCCATCACGCTGTCGCCATGAACCACATGCGCCTGATTTGGCAATAATGCAGCCAATTTTTCAACCGCATTACCAGCCGCCATCACAGCATTCATTTCAATCCAGTGACCCAGCAACATGATCACAATTAAAGTGGCCAGTTCCCAGAAGAAGTCCATCACCATACCATGTGGCGCGATAAAGTGATTCATGACGAAAGCATAAAGCGAGTAACCGTACGCAACGGTGATCCCCATTGCAATCAAAGTCATCATTGCGGGCTGGCGACTTTGCAACTCTGATTTAGCGCCGGTCAAAAATGGCCAACCGCCATAGAAGAAAAGAAATGACGAAAGAATCAGGACAAGCCAATCAGACCCAGGAAAAACAATTGGCAATTGCAAAACGCCGAGGTGGATATCCATCCCCATGAACTGCGAAAGCAACAACACGGGTATCATGACGATCAAACTCACCCAAAACTTTTGCTTGAGATTTCCCATATGCATCATGTGACCCCCGCCATGATCCATCGAGCCGTGATCCATATGCATGTGATCCATCGCGCCGTGATTCATGTGCATCTGATCCATTGCTGCATGATCCACTGAACCCGGTTCCATCTGCATCTTCGCCATGCCAGCATGCTCTTCTTCAGAGTCGTGATCCATGTGCATGTGGTCCATATCGCCATGGTGACCCATCGCCATATGATCGTGATTCATTTGATCTTTTTTGTCAGTCTGTGATCTTTTCGTATCGTTCATCGCTTTCATTTCATCGTCATTCATGTGCAGCCTCCTTACAACCTTCTGGTAAACAATTACAACTAACTGTTTCCGGCGCATCGTGCTGTTTCGCTAAAAGCGTTTGTTGCAACATCTCAATATCATGTTTCGAAAGAGTGACGTTCGTCATCAAGTGATTGATGGCCGTGCCGATTTTCATTTGACAAAGGTGGCTAAATAATTCCGCCACGGCGGCATCCATAGACTCTTGTTCACCCACTGCAGTGTGATAAAGAAATTCACGTCCATTTTTTTCAGTGGTTAAGGCGCCTTTTTTGACTAACCGTCCTAAAAAGGTTTTGGTCGTTGCCACTTTCCAGCCCATTTTTTCAGCAAGAATTGTTGCAAGCGTGCTACTTGTCAGTGGACCAAGTGTCCAGATAATTCGCATAACCTCCCATTCAGACTGGGAAATTTCAACTTTCGGTGTTTCCATCGCTTGCCTCCGTTTACATCTGTAATCTATCAACATCTTTAATTTACAACTGTAAACCATAAAAGTCAACCGCAGTTTCTTGAGCGCACAAAAATACCCCGGCTAGCCAGCCGAGGCGCGATTGTATTCATTCACTTTTACAGTGTGTGGAACCCAATATCAGTGCGATAATCCAAAACGCCTTGAATTTTCTCCATGGCTGTTTTTGCCGCTTTAACGGCATCTGGCAAAGACTCCGCCCCAGCTACTACGGAGAAGATTCTACCAGCATGACTTTCCCAGCCGTGGTCACTTTTCGCCACTCCTGCTGGCAGCCAAGTTCCCTCTGGCCAATCTGTCGGCACAATGACGGGAACTGTCTTGAGCGCGCCGCTCGGGTACGCAGGATTAACGGCAACAAAGCAAGCATAGGCCTTATCGCTCAACGTCAAACTAGGTTGGCGGTTTGCTAATAAGTCGCTAATCAGTTGATAAAAATCATTTGTGATTTGCGGCAGCAGGACTTGCGTTTCTGGATCGCCAAAACGCATGTTATATTCCAAAATCTTCGGTCCGTCAGGTGTGAAGATCAGTCCAATGTACATGACCCCTTGACCATCTAAGCCATCAGCCTGCATGCCCTTTAACGTTGCATCCACAAGTTGATGGGCAGCGGTTACTTGATCATCGTTAAATTGCGATAACGGACTAATCGCCCCCATCCCGCCTGTATTAGGACCGCGATCATTGGCAAAACGCCGCTTGTGATCCTGCGAAAGCGGTAGAACGACACGCTTTTCACCATTAAACAAGGCCATGACAGAGGCCTCTTCACCCGCAAGATATTGCTCAAGTAGCACGGTTGCGTCTGGATGATCGGCATACATTTTTTCAATCGTTTCATCCAGCGTCTCACCGTCTTGAGCAATAACGACGCCTTTCCCAGCTGCCAAACCGTCCTTTTTCAAGACCAATGGCAAGCCCATTGTCGCGGCTTCGGCATGGGCATCAATAGCATTGTGAACCGTCTTGCTGGCGGCAGTCGGCAACTGATGGCGCGCCATAAAATCCTTGGCAAACGTTTTGCTGGCCTCTAACTGGGCAACTTTCTTGGTGACGCCAAAAATCGGTTGATCAGCTGCCTGAAAAGCATCGACAATCCCAGCGGCTAACGGCACTTCGGGACCCACAAAAGTCAGATCAATTTGGTGGGTCTCAGCAAAGTCAATCAACTTGGTAAAGTCATTGTCATCAATGTTGATCGGATCAACTCCTAGCAAGGTCATTGCCGGATTACCTGGCGCCACATAGACATGATCAACTTGCGGAGACTGTTTGAATTTTAAAGCAAGGGCACTTTCCCGGGCGCCGCCGCCAATGATCAAAACCTGTTTCATCGTAACCTCCTAGTGTATTTGCTGGTGGAGAAGCTTTTTAAACGCGTCTGTCTTTTCTCTTAAATGCGCTCATAGGCGCGGAAACCTATACATCAGAACCTTGAAGCTATCTGGCCAAAACCCAGCCAGTTCACCTCAAGACCACTTATGCTCCGGTTTCTAAACGCGCCTGTTTTTCTCTTAAACGCGTTCTCAGGCGCAGAAACCTATACATCAGAACCTTGAAGCTATCTGGCCAAAACCCAGCCAGTTCACCTCAAGGCCACTTATGCTCCGGTTTCTAAACGCGCCTGTTCACGCTCTTCTTTTTAATGTCTAAAATGACGGACACCAGTTGTCACCATCGCAATACCGTACTGGTTAGCCTTTTCTATAGAATCTTTGTCCCGAATACTGCCGCCTGGTTGGATGATGGCTTTGATATCATGCTTAGCCGCGTAATCAACGCAGTCGTCCATTGGGAAGAAGGCATCACTGGCCATGACGGCGCCAGCAAAGTTGTCGTTTTGTTGGGCCTGGGTGAGGGCTAACTCAACCGAACCAATCCGATTCATTTGTCCTGCCCCAATGCCTAACGTCTGATCAGCTTGGGCAACAACGATCGCATTACTCTTCACGTGTTTGACGACTGTTTGCGCAAAAGCAAGTGCCTTGAGCTGCTCGTCTGTGGGTTTCACCGTTGTCACAACAGTCATATCAGCCGGTGTTTCTGTCTGATTGTCCCGCGTTTGAATCAGTAACCCGCCATAAATTGCTGTCGTCTCTGTTCCTAATTCAGCCGGCGTATCAGCTGTATTGATTGTAAGCAGCCGGACGTTTTTCTTTTTGGCCAACACAGCATAAGCATCATCATCAAATGCCGGTGCCATAATG
>OLIH01000874.1_pt1 | contig 12161 bp, 9 predicted proteins | sample 1609721 | NCBI WGS metagenome assembly OLIH01 (sample SAMEA4350157, study PRJEB24818) | metagenome | biome: human; feature: gut; material: faeces | place: Denmark | collected 2013-09
TATATGGGCAGCGTAAGACGTGTATTTGTAGAAAAGAAACCAGATTATGCCGTTGCGGCAAAGGAACTGCGTCATGAGATCAGACGTTATCCTGGAATCATGGATGTGACAGGAGTGCGTGTATTGATCCGGTATGATGTGGAGAACATTTCCGACGATACATTTGAAAAAGCGTGCAGCGGAGTGTTTGCAGAGCCGCCGGTAGATATCCTTTACAGGGAAGAGTATCCACTGTCTGAGGGAGACCGCAGCTTTTCCGTAGAATTTCTGCCGGGGCAGTTTGACCAGAGAGCAGATTCGGCGGAACAGTGCCTCCGTTTTATCAAAGAAGATGAAAGTCCTGTGATCCGCACAGCGACTACTTATGTGATTGAAGGTAATATTTCTGATGATGAATTTGATGCAATCCGCAATCACTGCATCAATCCGGTGGATTCCAGAGAGGCGTCAGAGGAGAAGCCGGAAACGCTTGTTTCATCATTTGAGGAACCGGCAGATATCCTTGTGTTTGAAGGATTTAAAGATATGGCTGAAGATGAACTGAAAAAGCTGTATGACTCACTTGGCCTTGCCATGACATTTAAGGATTTCCTGCATATTCAGAATTACTATAAAGGGGAAGAACACCGTGATCCGACTATGACGGAAATTCGTGTCCTGGATACGTACTGGTCAGATCACTGCCGCCATACGACTTTCTCGACAGAGTTAAAAGACGTACAATTTGATGATGGATATTACAGAAAGCCGATCGAGGATACGTATCGCGAATATCTGAAAGACCACAGTGAGATCTTTGCAGGAAGAGAAGATAAGTTTGTCTGCCTGATGGATCTTGCGCTTATGGCCATGAGAAGGCTGAAAAAGGAAGGGAAACTTGCGGATCAGGAAGAGTCTGATGAGATCAATGCGTGCAGTATAGTTGTACCGATTAAAGTTGACGGTGTTGAAGAAGAATGGCTGATCAACTTCAAGAATGAAACGCATAACCATCCGACAGAAATCGAGCCTTTCGGAGGTGCCGCAACATGTCTGGGAGGCGCTATCCGTGATCCTCTTTCGGGAAGAACTTATGTATATCAGGCAATGCGTGTAACCGGTGCGGCAGATCCTACTGTATCTGTAAAAGATACATTGAAAGGAAAGCTTCCGCAGAAGAAACTGGTACGCGAAGCTGCTCACGGCTATAGTTCCTACGGAAACCAGATCGGTCTGGCAACAGGCCTTGTAAAAGAAATCTATCATCCGGACTATGTGGCGAAACGTATGGAAATCGGTGCTGTTCTCGGCGCAGCGCCGAGACGCGCCGTGATCCGTGAAAATTCAGATCCCGGAGATATTATCATTCTGCTCGGCGGCCGGACGGGACGTGACGGATGCGGCGGAGCTACAGGATCCTCTAAGGTTCATACAGAAGAGTCGATAGAGACCTGCGGCGCGGAAGTACAGAAAGGTAATCCGCCTACAGAGCGTAAGATCCAGCGGTTGTTCCGCCGCGAGGAAGTCAGCCGGCTGATCAAAAAATGCAATGACTTCGGTGCGGGCGGGGTTTCTGTTGCTATCGGAGAACTTGCGGACGGCCTTAGAGTGGAACTTGACAAAGTTCCGAAGAAATATGCAGGCCTTGATGGAACTGAGATTGCGATTTCCGAGTCTCAGGAGCGTATGGCTGTTGTTGTAGATCCGAAAGACGTAGATGAATTTATGTCTTATGCCAAAGAAGAAAATCTGGAAGCGACAAAAGTAGCTGTTGTAACAGAGGAACCTAGACTTGTACTGATCTGGAGAGGAAAAGAGATTGTGAACCTTTCCCGTGCTTTCCTGGATACAAACGGTGCGCATCAGGAAACAAATGTAGAAGTTGAGATGCCGGAGCAGGAGGGCAGTCTCTTCAGAAGAAATGAGATTAATGATGTAAGATCAGCATGGCTCAATACACTGGCAGATCTCAATGTGTGCTCTCAGAAGGGACTTGTTGAGATGTTCGACGGCTCCATCGGTGCAGGCTCAGTGTTTATGCCTCATGGAGGAAAGTATCAGCTTACCGAAACTCAGACCATGGTAGCAAAAGTTCCGGTTCAGAAGGGAAAGACGGACAGTGTCTCTATGATGAGCTATGGATTTGACCCATATCTGTCAAGCTGGAGCCCGTATCACGGTGCTGTTTATGCTGTGACAGAATCAATAGCGAAGATTGTTGCTGCAGGCGGAGATTACAGGAGGATCCGTTTTACATTCCAGGAGTACTTTCGTCGTATGTCCGAGGATCCGAAGCGGTGGAGCCAGCCTTTTGCTTCTCTTCTCGGAGCTTATGCGGCACAGATCGGTTTTGGCCTTCCGTCGATCGGGGGCAAAGACAGTATGTCCGGAACATTCCAGAATATTGATGTACCGCCTACGCTTGTATCCTTTGCCGTTGATATGGCGCTTGATAAAGACATTATCACACCGGAGCTTAAGAAAGCGGGAAATAAGCTTGTATGGCTCAGAATCGAGAAAGATGAATATGATCTTCCGGTTTATGACAGGGTAATGGAACAGTATGGAAAGTTCCAGGAGGATATCAGATCCGGAAGAATTGTGTCTGCCTATGCGCTTGACCGACACGGCGTGATCGCCGCTGTCAGCAAAATGGCATTCGGCAACCGAATGGGCGTAAAGATTGAACATAGTATGGATCCGCGCGATATGTTTGCACCTGCGTTTGGAGATATTATCGCAGAAGTAGAGGACGGACAGGTCGGTAATCTGCAGATTACATATACTGTGATCGGAGAAGTGACCGACAGAGACAGTTTTGAGTACGGCAGCACCCGGATCGGCATTGGTGAAGCACTGGGCGCATGGACGGGAACTCTTGAAAAAGTATTTGCGACAAAATCAGAAGAAAGTTCAGACAGTCCGGTGGAAGAAAAGCTCTACAATACTTCAGACGTACATATTTGCAGCCATAAGATCGGCCAGCCTACAGTTTTCATACCGGTATTCCCGGGCACGAACTGTGAGTATGACAGTACCCGCGCTTTTGAGCGCGCCGGCGCGAAGGTTGTCACGAAAGTATTCCGCAATTTAGATGCTGAGGATATCAGATCGTCTGTGAGTGAGTTCGAAAAAGCTATTGGACAGGCGCAGATGATTATGTTCCCGGGTGGATTCAGCGCGGGCGATGAGCCGGACGGATCTGCAAAATTTTTCGCGACTGCTTTCCAGAATGCAAAGATTAAGGAGGCTGTGGAGAAACTCTTAAACGAACGTGACGGTCTTGCCCTTGGAATTTGTAATGGTTTCCAGGCACTGATCAAGCTTGGCCTTGTCCCGTATGGGAAAATTATGGGGCAGACGGCGGATTCTCCGACACTGACATACAATACGATCGGACGCCATATTTCCAAGATGGTATACACGAAAGTTGTGACCAACAAATCACCGTGGCTTGCGGGAGCGGAACTTGGAGGCGTCTACACAAATCCTGCATCACATGGAGAAGGACGCTTTGTAGCCAGTGCTGAATGGATAAAACGTCTGTTTGAAAACGGACAGGTGGCGACTCAGTACTGCGATCCGGAAGGTAATATCAGCATGAATGAAGAATGGAATGTTAACGGCTCGTACTGTGCGATTGAAGGAATCACCAGCCCTGACGGACGTATTCTCGGAAAGATGGCGCATTCCGAGCGTCGCGATTCTTCTGTTGCGATCAATATTTACGGTGAGCAGGATATGAAGATATTCGAGTCCGGCGTCAACTATTTTAAGTAAAAAAACAGTAAAAAAATTTTTTGAAAATAAATGAAAAAAAGTGTTGACATTTGTTGGATATTGATAGTATAATAGCAAAGCGGGTTGCGGAAAAGAACTTCGAAACCCGCGAGAATATGGGGTCTTAGCTCAGCTGGGAGAGCATCTGCCTTACAAGCAGAGGGTCATAGGTTCGAGCCCTATAGGCCCCATATAAAACCTAATATGGCGGAATAGCTCAGTTGGCTAGAGCACACGGTTCATACCCGTGGTGTCGCTGGTTCAAATCCAGTTTCCGCTACTGAAAGGATCTGTTTCTACAGATCCTTTTTTCTTTATTATCAACATGGAATTGTCGTGCAAGTTATGTTAAAATATTGCACAGAATAATTACGGAGGATAAAAACATGAATAAAAAAGCGGCATATGCACTGCGGATTATACTTGGAGGATATCTTGCATATCTGGGAGTTCGTATTCTGATATTGATGGTGCGGGAGAAGCCGACGGATATGATTTTTATGTGCGTGATGAGTGCTGTCTTTATAGTTGTAGGCGGAGGTTATGCTGTCTATTGTCTGAAAAAGTTGTTTGATATCCGAAAGGGAGAAAAAGGAACAGCCTTATCTGATGAGCCGGAGAATGATAATGAAAGTTCTGTTTCCAGAAATTCGAATGCTGTCAGGCGGATGAATATGCAGGCAACAGAGATAAAGAAAGTGCCCGGGGAAAACAATGCCGGTTATTCGGACGATGAAAATGATACTTTTAGCCAGGAGAAAAAAGAAGAACCGGATAAGAACGATGAATCAGAAACAGAGAATAGATCGGGTGCGGTGATATTATCGGAGAAAAAAGAAACGGACAGTCAGGGGCATGATAGAGAAAAATCCGATGATGAAAAAATAGATGAAGAGAAATCCGACGAAGAGAAATCCGACAAGGAGAAATCTGTTGAAGAGAAATTCATCGATGAAAAAAACGGCTATGAAAAAACTGACGAAAAGAGAATTAACGAAGAGAAAGCTGATGATCAGGAGTCTGCTGATGGGGAATCTTCCGGTCAGGAGTCTGCTGATGAAGAAATAGAAAATGATTATGAGGAGAAATAGATATGCGTGTAGGAATGGGTTATGACGTACACCGGCTTGCTGCTGGGAGAAAATTAATCATAGGGGGCGTTGAAATCCCCTATGAAAAGGGGCTGCTCGGACATTCGGATGCTGACGTACTGCTGCATGCAATAATGGATGCCCTTCTTGGTGCAGCTGCATTAGGTGATATCGGCAAACACTTTCCGGATACGGATCCGGAATATGAAGGAATTTCAAGTATAAAACTTCTGGAGCATGTAGGAAGACTGCTGGATGAGGGCGGATACGTGATTGAGAATATTGATGCTACTATCATAGCGCAGCGCCCCAAGATGAGGCCGCATATAGATCAGATGCGTGAGAATATTGCCGCTGCGCTCAATATAGAAACTGAGCAGGTCAATGTGAAGGCTACGACAGAGGAGGGGCTTGGTTTCACAGGCACAGGAGAGGGAATTGCTTCCCAGGCGGTCTGTGCTGTTGAAAAATATACTAATTACGCCAGCACGGATATGGTATCTATACCCGCTGGATGTGGCGGATGCTGCTCCCGCGGATAGAAGTCGGACGGAATTTTATAACGATCAGGATGGAACGGAAGATACAGAGAAAAATACGCGCCGGAGCAGAGGAGACAGATAAGATGATCATACGCAGACTGGATCAGAATGATCACGGGAAAACACGTCCTTTGTGGGAAGAAGTGTTTAGCGAGGATACAAAGGAGTTTCTGGATTATTATTACTATATCAAGACAAAAGATAATCAGATATATGTCGTAGAGGAAGACGGGCAGATATGCTCGATGCTCCAGCTTAATCCATACCGCATTAAAGTGGAAGAAAGTGAGCTTCAGACATCATATATTATCGCGGTCGCAACAAAAGAAACATATCGTGGACGTGGTTTTATGGGAGCGCTCCTTCGAAGATCGCTCAATGACATGTATGCGGCAAAGATCCCTTTTACATTTCTGATGCCGGCTGCGGAGGCGATCTATACCCCGTATGATTTCCGTTTTATTTATTCCCAGTGCATCGCATCGGTGGATCCGTTCGCGGAAAATCTGAATAATGCTGAGGAGAGTTCCCGAACATTCAGTTTTACAGATGCTGCACTTTGGAACGCGGAAGAAATGTCAGCTTTTTTTAACCGGAATTTTGCTGCGAAATGGCAGGTGCATGTAGTTCGCGATACAGCTTATTATCAGACTATGATCATGGAACAGCAAAGCGAGAGGGGCGGTGTACGCCTTATCAGAGATAGCGGGAAACTTGCAGGATTCTATGCCTATGCGGCAGAAGACAATCTGGAGATCCGTGAGCCGCTGTATCTTCCCGGATATGAGGCTGCATTTCTGCAATCGGTACGTGAACTGGCAGCTTCTGCCGGTAAAATATCCGAAGATAAAACAGAGGGTACGATAAAGATTTTTGCATGCCCGGAATATATGGCGGATGAAAAGAAACCTGTTATTATGGCGCGGATCATATGCCTAAGAGAACTTTTGAAAAGCATGCGGGTCTCTGAGGAGGATGGCGTGGATTGCTCTTTTGCTGTGATTGACCCGCTGATTCGCGAGAACAGCCGCATATGGCGTATTACAAGCTGCCCGGGCGAGACGCGGCTCAATGTGTGTGAGACTGAGGATTCAGAAGGCGTGCTGCCGATAGATGTACTGACGGAGCTGCTGTTCGGACGGATCGGCACAGATGAACTGATCGGGAGAGAAAATGTAATCATGCCGGAGCATCTGGCAGGAGAGCTTCAGAAGATTATAAAACTTACAAAAATATTTCTGAATGAAGTGGTGTGATCATGTTTCGGCTGGCTGAACTGTTAGTTGACAAAAACGGAAATATCTCATAATATAAGGTGTAGTCAGATATAAACTAAAGGCCGGGAACGGAGAGAGTAGCATATTCAGAAACTTACAGAGAGAAGATGCCGCTGGCTGAAAGCATCTTTGAGCGGAGAGTATGTGAAGTGCATCCGGGAGCTGATCCTGTGAAATACATAAGTAGCGGGATACGTGGGTATACGTTACATACAGGCAGAGTGAAAGAATTTATTCTTTTAATAGAGTGGAACCGCGGATATGACTTCGTCTCTTATAGGAGGCGGAGTCTTTTTTGCAGTGTGCCGCTTTATTTATTTGATAAGGAGAGAAAAATGGGTATAATATCTTATATTAAGGAGGAGATTCAGGTGATCCGTGAACGTGATCCCGCGATCAAATCTAATATGGAAGTTTTCCTTTATCCCAGCTTCAAAGTAATCCTGCGATACAGACTTGCGCATAAGCTGTATCTGAAAGGACATTATTTCTGGGCAAGATGGATTTCCCAGAGAGCTGCTCGAAAGACCGGAATAGAGATTCATCCGGGCGCAACGATCGGAAAGGGATTATTCATAGATCATGGAAGCGGTGTTATTATCGGGGAGACAACAGTAATAGGTGATAATGTTACCCTGTATCAGGGAGTGACTCTTGGAGGAACCGGAAAAGAAAAAGGAAAACGGCATCCGACTCTGGAAGATAATGTAATGGTAAGCGCGGGAGCTAAGATTCTGGGTTCTTTTACAATCGGTGAAAACTCAAAGATAGGGGCAGGATCTGTCGTGCTTGAAGAAGTACCGCCAAACTGTACGGTAGTCGGCGTACCGGGGCGTATCGTCCGCATGGACAATAAGAAGGTGCCGAGGCTCGATATGGACCAGATACACCTCCCGGATCCGGTACTCAACGATATCAGAAAACTGCAGGATGAGAATATCAGATTACATAATGAACTGAAAAATCTTATGAAAGAGCTCAGGTGTATAGATAAGAAAGGAGAAGACGATGAAAATCTATAATACAATGTCAAAGAGAAAAGAGGAGTTTGTTCCTCTTGAAGAGGGAAAGGTAAAGATGTATGTATGCGGGCCTACTGTATACAACTTCATTCATATCGGAAACGCACGTCCGATGATTGTTTTTGATACCGTGAGAAGATATTTTGAGTATAAAGGATATGATGTGAATTTCGTATCGAACTTCACGGATGTTGATGATAAGATCATCAAAAAGGCAATCGAGGAAGGGGTGACTGCGGAAGAGATTTCCAAGCGCTATATTGCGGAGTGCAAGAAAGACATGGACGCCATGAACATCAAACCCGCCACCAAGAACCCGCTTGCGACAGAGGAAATCTGCGGTATGGTCGATATGATCCAGACGCTGATCGACAAAGGATATGCTTATGAGAAAAACGGGACTGTATATTACCGTACGAGAAAATTCAAAGATTACGGAAAGCTTTCTCACAAAAATCTTGACGATCTTCAGTCCGGCGGAAGAACGCTCCTTGTCACCGGCGAGGATGAGAAAGAAGATCCGCTTGATTTTGTGCTCTGGAAGCCGAAAAAAGAAGGAGAGCCGGCCTGGCAGTCTCCGTGGAGCGAGGGACGTCCGGGATGGCATATCGAGTGTTCGGAGATGTCAAAAAAATATCTCGGAGAGCAGATTGACATTCACGCGGGCGGCGAAGATCTGATCTTCCCTCATCATGAAAATGAGATTGCGCAGAGCGAGGCGGCAAATGGCAAGGAGTTCGCAAAATACTGGATGCACAACGGATTTCTAAATATAGACAACCGCAAAATGTCAAAGTCTCTCGGAAATTTCTTTACAGTGCGTGAAATCAGTGAAAAATACGATCTCCAGGTGCTGCGTTTCTTTATGCTGAGCGCGCATTACAGAAGTCCCCTCAATTTCAGCGCAGATCTGATGGAGTCTGCAAGGACCAGTCTGGAGCGTATCCTTACAGCTGCTGAAAATCTGCGGTTCCTCTCGAAAAATGCCGGAGAGGAAAATCTGACAGATGAAGAAAAGGGACTGCTTGATAAAGCAAATGAATATGTTCAGGGATTTGAGCGTGCTATGGATGATGATTTCAATACGGCAGATGCAATCGCTTCCGTGTTCGAACTGGTGAAGTTTATCAATACAACTGCAGACGGAAGCAGATCAAAAGAGTATCTTGATACTCTCTATGATATACTTTTCAAACTGACAGATGTTCTCGGGATCATCATTGACAAGAAAGAAGAAATGCTCGATGCAGACATTGAGGCGATGATCGAGAAAAGACAGGCAGCCAGAAAGGAAAGAAATTTTGCATTGGCTGACCAGATCAGAGATGAACTGCTCGCAAAGGGAATTATCCTGGAGGATACAAGAGAAGGAGTAAAATGGAAAAAAGCATAGAATACGGATTTGAACATTATATTGCGGAAATCCCGGGCATGCATCAGACAGACCCGAAAGCTGCATCACCGCTTGTGCTTGCATACATCGGGGACTGTGTGTTTGATCTTATCATCAAGCTGATGGTCGCAGGGAGGGGGAATCGGCAGGTACACAAGCTGCATGAGGAGACAAGTCATTATGTGCAGGCATCTGCCCAGTCATTTATGATGCGCTCTATGCAGGAACATCTTACGGAGCAGGAGCATGCTGTTTACCGCAGGGGCAGAAATGCAAGAAGTGTCACACCTGCCAAGAATCAGTCAATTACCGATTACCGCAGGGCGACCGGTTTTGAAGCGCTGATAGGATATCTTTATCTGAATCATGAGTACGGGAGACTGACGGAACTTGTTACGATTGGTCTTAGGAGTATGGAAGAAAGAAATTTGAAAGAGGATGAATAATGCAGGATAACAGGAGAGAGAATACGGAAAACCACATGGAACATACACTGGTAATCGAGGGGCGAAATGCCGTGCTCGAGGCTTTTCGTTCCGGCAGGACAATAGATAAACTTTTCGTGCTGGACGGCTGTCAGGACGGTCCTGTACGCACGATCGTCCGGGAGGCAAAGAAGCATGGATCGCTTTTGAATTTCGTAAGCAGAGAACGTTTGAACCAGCTTTCTCAGACCGGTAAGCATCAGGGGGTAATCGCCTATGCGGCTGCATACGATTATGCGGAAATAGATGACATGCTTAAACTTGCCAGTGAGAGAGGAGAAGACCCGTTCTTGTTTCTTCTGGACGGAATTGAAGATCCTCATAATCTTGGCGCAATCATCCGTACAGCTAATATTGTGGGGGCTCACGGCGTTATAATTCCGAAACGCCGCGCGGCGGGACTTACCGCGACAGTGGCAAAGACATCTGCGGGAGCCCTTAATTATACCCCGGTAGCCAAGGTGACAAATCTGGTTAAAACAATAGAAGAGCTTAAGGAAAAAGGCTTATGGTTTGTCTGCGCTGATATGGATGGAGAGACAATGTATGATCTGAACCTGACAGGACCGGTAGGACTTGTGATCGGGAGCGAAGGTGAGGGAGTAAGCCGCCTGGTAAAAGAAAAGTGCGACTTTATCGCCGGAATTCCCATGAAAGGTGAGATTACTTCGCTGAATGCTTCGGTTGCAGGAGGTGTCCTTGCCTACGAGATACTCAGGCAGAGGATGCGAAGGGCATAAGCCGGGATGGTGAATCATGAGAAAATATGACAGAATGACAGATGAGCAGCTCATCAGCGAACTTCGGTCCGGAGATCAGGGGATCATGGATTATATCATGGATAAATACAAATCTATGGTCCGGAAAAAGGCGCGTGCCATGTTCCTTCTCGGCGGGGAAAATGATGATCTTATACAGGAAGGTATGATAGGACTGATCAAGGCGGTGCGGGATTATGATCCGGAACAGGGCAATTCATTTTCGAGTTTTGCGGATCTGTGCGTTTCCCGGCAGATGTACAGTGCGATTGAGGCGTCAAAAAGAAAGAAGCATCTGCCCCTCAATTACTACGTTTCGCTTTATGAGGAAAGCGAAAATCACCATGACGGGGAAAATAAGATGCAGCTGATCGATACGATCGAATCGGAACAGGAAAATAATCCGGAAGCACTGTATTTTGGAAAAGAGTACACGGAAGCTTTTGTGGAACAGCTCAAAGAAATGCTGAGTCCGTTTGAAAATCATGTACTTTATCTGCATCTTATGGGAACGGATTATAAGAAAATCGCGGAAATCCTTGAGAAGAGTCCGAAGTCGATCGACAATGCGATCCAGAGAATCAGAGGAAAGGCGGAGAAGATGATCCGCCGGGGGGATTAGTGGCAGAAACATTGCGAACATATGACGAGAAGATAAAAGGAGACAGAACGATGAAAAAGGGTGCAAATTACGGAATAGCGGCTCTGGTATTTATAATCACGATGATCCTGATAAACGGCGCGGGGGTAGTGCTTGCTGCGGGAACTGCAGTATTCGGAATACTTATCGGCGGAAGCGCGGGAGTGAACATGGTCTATGGATTTTTGATGAATCATCTGAATCTGTATTCCTGTCTGATGTATGTAATACCGGGTGTGGTATTTCTGCTGTGGTATTACTTCGCTTTTATAGAGCCCGTGGGCGTGAATGAATTCGGAAAACGCCAGACGAGGAGACTTAGCCCGTCATGTTTTATATGGCTTGTTGTACTGGCGTTTGCCATTCAGCATGCGATATCGCTTCTGATGGCGCTGATCAGTGCGCTTATGCCGTCTGCCATGGAAGAATATACAGAACTTGCAGAGTCTTCCGGTATGACGCAGTATTCTCCGGTATGGGTAATCGCTACTCTTGTTCTTCCTCCTCTGGTGGAAGAGACAATTTTCCGGGGGCTGATCCTTCAGTATTTAAGAAGAGCGGGCGCGTGCTTTATCGCCGCGAATCTTATACAGGCATTACTCTTCGGTATTTTTCATATGAATCTTGTACAGGGGATTTATACCGCGATCTTCGGATTCCTGCTGGGATATCTGGCATGGCGTTACGACAGCCTTCTTGTACCTATGGCTATGCATGCGATATTTAATTTCTTCGGTACTGCGGTAGTTGAGCTCGAGAATGCGGTTCTGCCTGATTTCCTGCTCGGTCTTATTGTTATAGCCTGTGTTCCGCTTACAGCGATTGTGATTGTAATGATACATTTTGGTATTGGAGATAAAAAACGGGGGAAATTGCAATGAGATTTGTTATCCAGAGAGTGAAAAAGGCATCTGTACAGGTAGAAGAGAAAGTGATCGGAGAAATAAATAAAGGATATCTTGTCCTGATTGGTGTATCTGACAGCGATACAGAACAGACGGCCGATAAAATGATAAGAAAGATGATCGGACTGCGGATCTTCGAAGATGAAGACGGCAAGACGAATCTTTCACTTAAGGATGTAGACGGCAGCCTGCTGCTCGTATCTCAGTTTACCCTGTACGCAAATTGCAAAAAAGGAAACCGCCCGAGCTTTATTGAGGCAGGGGCGCCGGAAAGGGGAAAAGAACTTTA